>OJJP01000175.1_pt1 | contig 40294 bp, 44 predicted proteins | sample 1596261 | NCBI WGS metagenome assembly OJJP01 (sample SAMEA4350154, study PRJEB24818) | metagenome | biome: human; feature: gut; material: faeces | place: Denmark | collected 2013-09
TTAATCTGGCATCTTCTTCCCACGCTCCGGAATCTTCCATAACATAGAAATTGGCTTTATCCAGATAAGCAATCAGCAGCGCAACCGATTTTAATCGGTCACCTTTTTGCCAATCTTCAGCGTTAATTGTACCAGTGTCGATTGCTTGTATAAGGAGATCAAGATAAAGACCTAACGCATCATTTTGTTTATGGTTCCACAGCTGCGGCTTGCCTTCTTCCTGCACATCTGCCATCACGGGGGAGTTGCTGTCAAATCGGATATGCACAGCATTCATTTGCCCGGGAACTCCATCCAGTCGTTTGGGGTTGCTAATGACGTCCTGCATCCGCTTAATCTGGTCGGGCGTAGACATATAATCCCACAGGGTGAGCAGAACCTTTTTTGCGGCTACACTATTTCCCTGATCTGATACTAATGCCATATAGCCCCATAAACTATCCCTCAGCCAGACAGCATCATAGTGGGTTTCTGCCGCTGTTTTGTCATCTTCGAAAGTAGAAGCAAGAATAAATGTTCCCCAGGGTTTCTCCGTCAACGTTAACTTTCGTGTGTTTTCTGTTAATGTTAACAACCCTTGAATTTCGTCTTTGGTATAGTGGCTCTTTATTTCATTTTTTAATTTGGCTGAGTGAATCAGAAGACGATAATTAGGGTACTTATCTGGATTTAACGATAAATAACTTTTATCTGTTGCTGCCCCCGTGGAATTAAGAATGTTAAATACAGATTCACTCGTCACTTCTGCCCCTGTCGCCTGGCATGTGCCGCACGAAAATATACCAGCGAGCAGAAGAGTTAATGCAGATTTCCCTTTCATAAAATATTCCATCAATCGTTTGTTAAAAGCGTAGATAACCACTTATTTAACAACTTGAAAATAAGGTGTTTTACCTGGGTTGTTACAAAAGGATTGCATTGCGTAAACGCTTTTTATTTACAACAAAATGGGGAAATATTACGGCGATTGCGAAAAGTCTGAAGCGATTGAATTAAGATAATATAGAAAATCAGATACAGCAAAAATGGCAGATTGATGAGGTGAAGATAAATTGGAGCGGGCGAAGGGATTAGAACAAGCTGTTCAATAAATTGAAAAATATGAAATTTTCAAGTTATATCTTTACTTATACCCCCAAAGATACCCCCAAAGCACAGAGACTTTGAATTCAAGCAATTACCTTTGTCGATAAATCAGCAGGAAGCAAGATGATACCAAATGACAGGCATACTCAAAAGCAGCGATACCGTTAGCATCAGACTAATTACGATTCATTATACCCAGATCGCGACGGGCTCTCATGATATCAATAATCGTGAGATATGGCGTTTGTTCTTGCCAGCTAAACCCTCTGCGATCGATACGAACCAGTTCGTACTTTTCCACTAGAAAGTTAATGGCATTAGCGAGAGTGATACCGGCATCGATGTGTTCCTGTATGACGGTTGCATCACAGAAAGGCGTATCGTTTAGCGACAGGCCATAATGCTGTTCCAGCAGACGACTAAGTAGCATTTGCCAGATAGTCACGGGCGGCAGGCATGGCTTCGCCGCCCGCATATTTGTTGCAGGTAGAAATTTCATTTTTTCTCTCGTGAAAGTAATTAACGTTGAGTGGGATAAATGGCGATGTATACGTAGCCACAACTACCAAGTGTATCGGCTTCGCAGGTGAGTCCGTTGTGATAGAGGGTGATACAGTGCTGATGGCGGGGAGAGAGTTCTCCGCTGGTGAGCAACAGCTCCAGCTGCTTGAGTATCAACGGAAAGGCCTGGTCGAGGCGCAACACATGCTCGTCGCTGAAAGAACCGTTAAACCCGGCGCGGTCAGCGAGAAAATGCAGGCGGTAGCCTTCTTGCACCAGCCGAGCTCCAAAACAGGGTGTGATCGTACTCTTTAGCCCCCACTGTTTGCAGGGGAGATTCTCCGGTATGGCACCGGATTCTGAGTGATTGTTCATTATTGTTCCTGATTAAAGTGAAGGATTAATTGAGAGTAACGCTTCGAAGAATGACATAGGGACCATTGCGGTCCTGACGACGTTCAGCAAACACGGCCAGAACGCCGCGTATGTCCTCCACCTCGCGGCCAGCATAATGGCAGATACTACCTGACCATTTATATTTGCCCGTCCTGAAGCGAAACAGTCGGGAGCCAGGATGTTGCCGGTACAGGGTCATTGCCTGGCGTTTGCTGATGATTTTCATATCCAGCCTCGCTCTGCGAACGACACAATGCCACCTGAACCGATGACCAGATGATCGAGCGTGTTCACATCAACCAGTGCCAGCGCTTCTTTAAGCCTGCCTGTAATGTTGCGGTCGCATTGGCTGGGCTCCGGATCACCGGATGGATGGTTATGCGCCAGCACGGCAGCGGCAGCATTTAAGCGAAGCGCTGACTTCACTACTTCGCGGGGATGGACCTGGACATGGTTAACTGAACCGGCAAACAGCATTTCGCTCTCCAGTAAACGATGCTGGTTATCGAGATAGAGCACCATAAACACCTCCCGTTCTTGTCCTGCCAGCTGTAACCAAAGCCAGTCACGGGCAGCAGTACTTGAGATAAAGGATATACCGGGCTGGCGCAGATATTTATCCAGCAGGTTGATGGCACGACGAATGGTGCGTTGGGCATAGGGGGTTAATCCGGAGGTCGCGTGGAGCAAACAACCATGCTGGGCCATAATCGCCAGTGGAAAGAGTTCAGGCTGAGATGACAGCGGGGATAATGCAGTATTCATGTTCGGTATCCCTCAGTCGATGAGATGCATAATGGCGCTGCACTCTGGATGGTTCAGCGCGTAGTCGCGTAAGCGATAATAGTGCTCAGTCATCGCGTCACACTCGGTGCGACAGGCGTGGTGGTTGTAAGCCATCAGACAGGCGACCATCCCTGCAGCTTCACTGGTAAGCTCTGCGCCATTGCCGTTCATGCTGTTGAACAATGTCCACTTCTCATCGTGATCTGACTCGGGAGCCATAAAACCGCCGCCGTTGCTGAGTGTCGAAAAGCGCCAGATACCACCTTGGTAATCGGCACACAGCCGATCCATCCAGGCGAAAATGCGGGGTTCAAGGGTTATCCATTGTGGGATGGAGCCAAAGTGCTGCGGCCAGAAGCCGATGCGTAGCTCGTCAGGGACGACTGAGGCAATAATTGCTGCCTGCTCAGCGAACTGAAGGTTTTGTGTATTCATTAAACTATCTCCTTATGCCGGAACTGTTGTTTAACGCCCGAAAAAATCGAGCATGTTTTCTGCCATTACCCACAGGGCGCGATTGAGCTTCACATCGCCATCAATACCGGTAACAGCACGGGTGCGGCTGCTTTTCCCCTGAGCGGTTCGCCCTGACAACCCACCTTTCATCAGGTTCTCCTGCACGCGCTGGTAGACGGTCCACAGGTCATCGCTGTAGTCCTCCCGGCGACGAGGGGTCAGTAACTGCGATACCGTGACCGGCTGGTGGTCTTCACCAAAGCGATACTTCAGCGCGGCATTCGCCAGGGCGTTACGGGCTGGTTCTGGCAACGCCAGTGACTGCATCGCATCGCGCTTCTCCTCCACCCGGTCAAAGACCCCCAGCACTTCGTAAGCCCCTTCAATCACCTTCTCGACGACATTACCTTTATGCGGCACCCGCACTTCTCCGAATGACTGACCGCAGACCAGGCCGTTGGTACAGACGCCACGAAACAGCCCCGGCAGCATCTGGTAGCTCGAGGATCCGTCATGGCTGTTGAGCAGGATGATTTCCGGTACCTGATGCCCGGTAAGTTGCCCGGCTCGACGCAGACGAAGCATGTGTTTGGTGTGTTCCCGCTTGCTCTGATCACGGACCTTTGTCTGGCAAGCAAAGAACGGCTCAAAGCCTTCACGCTGCAGGCTTTCGAGAATGGTGATGGTCGGGATGTAGGTATAACGGTCTGAACGAGATTCATGCTTGTCACTCCCGAACACGCTGGGTACATGACTCATCAGCTCTTCATGGGTCAGAGGCCGGTCACGTCGTATCTGGTTTATACGACCAAAGCGGCTGGCTAATCGCATAGCTAACTCCTTATCTGATAATGAATTAAAAACGAAAAGGCCATGTTCCCGAAGGAGCATGGCCTGTTGCTATCTGGTGTTGGTATGTTGTGGGGTGGAGAGGTCTGAAATGTAAGTAACTAATCGCTGTAGTGTGTGGTCCGGCATTCACTGAGGTCAGACAGCTCTTTTTGCGTATTCTTCAGCCCCGGACTGAAGGTGCCGACTTTTTTATCGTTGACGTAAACATCAAAATTCGCAGCCTGGCTCAGGGCGTCAATAAATGATACCCAGGCGTTATCGCCATTCCTCCAGCCAAGGGATGAAGGTAACGGATACTGGCTGCTATCCATGACGACCGTTATTTCCGTCCCGTCGTCATGAGAACTTACTGATGTCCCATCAGGCAGGTTGAGATTAACGCCGTGTTGCAGAATATTCTGCGCATCCGGATTGCCAGTACAATTCAGATTAAACACCACCTTCTCCGGGCTGGTAATGATATATTCGGTCACGCCCATCCCAAAACCACTCGTCCACATATTGGGAATAGCCTGTGCTGTTGATACAGAAGCCAGCATAGCTAATGTAAATATCACGTAAGGCAGTCGCATAATGTTGTCCTCAAATCATGTAATAAAGCTTTTGTTGTTTAAAACAATAAAGTAACGAAAAAACAGTTGGATTATTTTATTTGTTTGTAGCGAAACGCTTCTTTCCCGGCATAAATCCCGACGAGATCGTCATAACGAGGGTCCGTTTTATTCGGGCGGAACGTTACTTTCATATCGGGACTGCACATATCCTTCATGGTGAGATTGAATTCTTTACCTGGCGTAATGGTATACCCTGTTGCCACATCGTCTTTACTGGGAGTGATCCACCCCCAAAGGCCGCCCGGACAATCTCTGGAAGGTTTCGAGCGAACAACAATAAACCATCCCATTGAATCCACTTCCGTCGCCGTACACAGTTTTCTGACCTGGCGGTGCGCATCACACCAGAATATATTCCCACTCTTGTTATTCACTGCTGCAGGCAGGAACTCGATATAAGGACGTGCTGCGTAAGCATTACCTGCGAAAAGTAAGGGAAACAATATGACTGGCAGTAAAGACAATAATTTCAATTTTTTCATTAGATTAACCTTACATTTAATTATGGAGACCATCTCTAATCAGTTTGTCCGGATTGCCCCCGACTTTCTGAGGGAGAAAATGAATTCAGCGACTGCTGAATAAAACGGAAATGAGGTAAGGCAGAGATAAAATGCTTATCCTCCGACAACTGATGGAGAAGCTCACTGCGAATAAATGTTTCCCGGGATGGCCTTACCAGATGAATCTCATCCAGCCGGAAGACACGTAATTGCCTGTTATGTTCAGCGACCAGATACCAGTAACCGTCCAGAGCGATTAGCCGGTAAGGTGCAACGGCCTCATGACGCTCCCCTTCAGTCAGAATGGTGATGCGCTGACATCCCGAAATAGCTCTGACCAGCCTGTAGAAGGAGAGCTTTCCTGCCGGAGGATGAGGTCTGTCCTGATGCCATACCAGACAGGGTCGATCATCACAATCCAGCAGGCTGCTGACCAGTCGCCGGTCAAAGCCCGGGAAAACCCCGGCCAGCCCCGTGCGGTGAGCAAAGGTCAGAATATCTATTTCCTGCCGCGTACTGTGAATATCCGAGCGCAGACTGCACTGCCCCTGGTAATAATCCAGGTCGAGATACATCAGACGTTCCCGAAAGTCACGACGTAACGTGCGCTCTGACACCCCGAATTCAGTTGCCAGTTTGCGAATAAACAGAGTTTCACCGGACACCAGGCGGCTGATAATCAACGACAACCTGACGGCAAGCCGGTCATGTCGCCGCTCCTGAAGCGTCATGAAAGATTTCTCCTGAGAAGTTAACTCTCTGAATTAATAATGATTACTTTAAAGGAAGGAGTGGACAGGGTATGGACAACATCGGAACTATTTTTTATGAGCAGTCCAGCCTTGTGGGCGCTCGTCTGACAGATAATGATGCTTCGCCTGATTTAATTGATGATAAAACGCAGTGGAAAGGACGTGTCCACAATCAACACATCATTAACAACCAGTTCATCATTCGCAGAGAAAATTGCGATATCAGAAGAATATCCAGTCCCAGACGGCTCGTGCGACCGACACCACCGCATCACGCACGGTACGAATCACCTTTTTCAGTGGCGCAGGCAGCAATGACGATGACTCAGCCGTATCGAAAACACGGCCCACAGCGTCACCGAAACTGTCACGGGCCTGCGACTTTACCGGCTCTGTGCAGAGTCTCCCGTGCAGTTGTGTCACCACCGGGCTGGTGGCGCGGTCAGGCAGACAGCGCATCATGGCTGCCACCATATCCTCAATGCCCCATCCAGTGCTGGCGGACACCGCACAGACCGGATGATGTGGTTTAAACATCGCCATAATCGCAGCCTGCTTCGCTTTAAGATTTCCCTGTTGGTGTGTTGAAGGTTTGCTGGTGAGGGTATCCCATTCATAGCAGGGTTCGATTTTGTCGGCCTGGTTAATCACAAACAGTATCTTTTGCCTGTAAGGTTGCATCACACCGAGCCAGAACTGCTCGTCCACGGTCAGTGCCCGATCATCGGCCTTAATGACCCACAGCACCAGGTCCAGCTCCGGCAGCATTCGACGGTACAGGGCCCGGTACTCATGATCCCGTCGCCCGTTTTCACCTACACCCGGTAAATCGACAATCACCAGACTGTGACGACCGCTGCGCAACCGGAAGCGCAGTACGTCGCGAGTACAGGCGTTCACGTCACTCACCGGGGACACCTCGCCCTGGAAAAGTTCGTTGCAGAGAGAGGATTTACCTGTACCACTTTTGCCCATGATGCCAATAACCGGCTCGTAGTGGGTCAGGTTCTGGATACGTTCAAGAATAAGCTCGCGAAGCGTAGAGGGAAGCGATGCCAGCGGTTTTTCCAAGGCCTGAAGGCCATCAGTTTTAATCATACAGTAGTCTCAGCGTGAAAAATTAAAAATCCCGCGTTCCAGTCAGGAAGGCGGGCATTCACGGAGATAATATCTATCTGAAATGACTTGGAATTGTAGATAACATGCAAAGAACCTTGCGCAGTCCAGGACTGTACGATGTCCGCTGGCGTGCCATAAGCAGACGTAGTGAGCTGCACCCACTACAGTAAGTCATAAATCCAAGTGTTGAACTCTTGCAATTAACAGCCGATGATAAGAAAAAAATGAAGTAAGATTGCCCAGAACCTTCGCTGTTAAATTTTATGAGCTTTTGACAGAACACGCCTTTCCAAAGCCTGTGTGATGCATTTAGAGGGAGTTTTATGTATTTATCAAAACTCGGAATCCGCAACTTTAGAAATTTTGAGGCGGCTGATATTCCCCTAGCAGGTAATGTTGTGTTATTGGGGGAAAATCGTGTCGGTAAAAGTAATCTGCTTTTCGCAATTCGACTGGTTATTGATCCTACTCTGCCTGATTCAGCCAGGCAGCTTAAGCTGTCAGATTTCTGGGATGGCTGCAGCCTTGAATTAAACCCTCAAATTGAGGTGCACCTTGAATTCGCCGATTTTGACAGTGACCCTTCCCTCTCAGCTCTGTTGACCGATTTTCGCATAGCAGAGGACCCTACCGTAGCAAGGTTGAGCTACATATTTCGTAAAAAGGAAGAAGTAGGTGGGGCTCCACGTTCGGGTGATGACTGTGAATTTATTGTTTTTGGCGGAGGTCAGGAATCGCGAACCATTCCTGGACGCGTCAGGCGGCGGATCTCCATTGATATGCTGGACGCGTTACGCGATGCAGAAGCACAACTTGCTTCCTGGCGAAGCTCTCCGCTACGCCCCTTATTGGAAGATGCCTTCTCTTCACTAAGCCGAGCCGATTTGGATCGCGTAGCAACTGAGCTTCAGACCGCAACGGAAACCATGGAGAAGTTCCCATCAATTAAGGAGCTCGAAGATTCTCTGCGTGGTGGCATTCTTGACCTAGCTGGAACTGCTCACGATTTAGATGCCCGCCTCCGTTTTGCACCTGCTGACCCGCTCAGATTGATGCGTTCTATCTCTATGTTCATTGATGATGGAAAGAGAGGCATTATTGAAGCGAGCCTAGGTTCTGCGAACGTGGCTCTGATATCACTCAAGCTAGCAGAGTTTGCATGGCGACGTGAAAAGAATGAACGTAATTTCTCCCTGCTTTGTATTGAAGAACCCGAAGCACACCTTCACCCACAGCTTCAGCGCGCTGTTTTTGACAAACTCTTCAATAATGTCGATAAAGATCAGTCATTGATTGTAACGAGCCATTCTCCCACGCTGGCAACCATTGCTCCTCTTCGTTCTATCGTTCGCATTTGCAGGGATCCTGAAGGGCGATCACGAGCTTTTTCCCTAGCTAAACTGCCAGTAAGCAGTGAAGAACTCGACGACATTGAACGGTATCTAACAGCAACCAGATCGGAGCTGCTTTTTGCTAACGGTGTAATATTTGTTGAAGGCGATGCAGAGGAGGTTTTACTTCCAGGTTTCGCGCAGGCTATGGGGATCAATCTCGACCAGCTTGGGATTACGGTATGTAACGTAGCGGGAGTTAATTTTGAACCATACGTGAAGCTGGCAGCCAGCCTCGGACTACCCTTTTCCGTCGTAACCGACTGGGACCCACTGGATGGTACGAAACAACCGATGGGTAAAACACGTTCAATTGGTATCTGGCAGGCATTTAGCGATGTATCGGGAAAACTAAAAAAACTAACTCCTGGGAATATTAATTGGCTCAATAATCGATCTTATGAAGAGTGTAAGACTGCATTTGAAAAGATTGGTATTTTTTTAAACGATCAGACGTTTGAGGTCGCCGTTGCCAATACGACTGGCCTCAAAGAAGCGCTGCTGGATATCCTCGATGAGCAGGGATTTGGTGTGTTACGTTCATCAAGGATTGCTTCATGGCGTGCCGGTATGGTTCCAGACCCGACGCAACTTCTCGCGATGATATCTGACATAGGTAAAGGACGGTTGGCTGCCAAGCTGAAGCAAAAAGCACCTGGGCTTGCGCCGCCGGAGTATATTGCTTCAGCTATTCAATATGTGGTGTCGAATGTCTGACCGGCGTGCACTTTCAGAGGCTCTGAATGAGCTATTGCCGAACAGAGAGCAATACGCTGCGGCCACATACCCCGGCCACTGCGTAGTTATTGCTGGGCCAGGCAGCGGGAAAACCAAAACACTTACGACCGCAATGGCACGAGCCCTGATTGAAGAGGTCGCTGACCCCCGAGGCGTAGCCTGTATTACTTACAACAATGAATGCGCTTCTGAACTTGAAGGACGGCTAGCATGCTTTAACGTCATTGGCGATGATCGGAACTTTATTGGTACCGTGCATAGCTTTGCATTAAATCAGGTTTTAATCCCCTACTCACGATGTATACCTGGTTTGCTGCCGGATGGTTTTCGTGTGGCGACCAGAGATGAGAGTCGCGCGGCTGTTGAAGTGGCTTATCAGGCTAGATTCGGAGCTGTCGGAGATCCTCATGCTCGGTGGAAATTTGCAGAAGAGAAACGACGCCGGGATGTGAACCGACTCCTACCGGCTTGGCGGAATAACAACCCGGAGCTGGCAGATTTTATTGATGGTTATGAGGCAGAACTTCGGCGCTTAGGACTGATTGACTATGATGATATGCCACTCATCGCTTTTCGTATTATTAGCGAGCATGAATGGGTACGTAATGCTATTCGGTCGCGCTATCCTGTTTTATTTGTCGATGAATACCAAGATCTGGGGCACGCTCTTCATGAGCTGGTTCTGCTGCTGTGCTTTAATGGTGGAATACGATTATTTGCGGTCGGTGATGCAGATCAGTCCATTTACGGATTTAATGGTGCAAATCCAGGGCTACTGGATAGTCTTGTTTCACGGGCAGATGTAAGACCGTTCCGTCTTCGCTTCAACTATCGATCTGGCGCGAAAATTATCAGGGCATCACTAGGGGCGCTGGGAGAAGACCGCGATTATGTTGGCCCCGATGGTAATCCAGAGGGAGAGTTAGGATTTCATGGGATTAATGGCGATTATGACGCACAGGCGCATTTTATCGCTCATGATCTAATTCCCTCGTTGTTTGAAAGAGGGTTTCAGCCTGAACGTATCGGGGTTCTTTACCGGGCAGCCTGGCTTGGCGATAAAGTTGCGGATGAGTTCAAGGCCAAAAATATTGCCATAATACGTGCTGACAGTAATGCTCTCATTAAGCGCAATTCTCGTCTTGCCCGTTTCATCGAAGCCTGCAGTCAGTGGGTAACTGGGGGATGGAAAGAAGCCTCTCCGCCATTTAACCTCTTACTGGGTCAGGCGCTCTTTCTTGTTTATGGCCGCCGCGCAAGCCGTGCTGAAGAACAATTACTGACCTTACAGCTCATCACTTTTTTACGAAACGGAATTGATAAAGCGGAAAGTGCTCACGAATGGCTGAGACGTTTAAATGATGAGATTATCACCGACTGGATGGCTATCTCACAGAATACTCAGCAGGAATGGGATGTCATCTCTGAGTTACTGAAACGAACCGATCCCCTTAGGGGACTGGATGTGGCTCTGGATATATTCGCTGGTAAAGTAGAAGGAACTGGACGCATCACCCTTAGCACTCTTCATAGTGCAAAAGGCCGAGAATTTGATGTAGCCATAATGTTTGGGGTAAATAAATATGACTTCCCGAGTAAGCGAGATCTAGCTTCAGATAATGCCCTTCGCGAGGCCCGTCGCCTCTTTTATGTAGGCGTCACCCGTCCTCGAAAAGAACTGCACATGGTTTATGAAAAGGGTAAACATTCACCTTGGATTGCGGAACTGTATCATCGCAGCCAGCAGATATAGAACATTATGCACCTGACCTGCTCCTACTTTATTGATAAACGGCGAAGTTAGCGATACCTCCATCTGGCTGTAAAAGACTATGAATATCTGCTTCTCGCTCAAAGCTGACCTTAAGCTTTAACATATTGTCCGCTTGGTGTCACAGGTAGATGCTCCAATAGCGCCTGGCAACCGCTCAACATGGCCATGGTAATCGTTTATGAGTAGGAGCTATAAAATAACGAGCTATGAGGGCAGTTGTAAGAGGCCCCCGAATCGACTCAGAATCAATCACTATATTGAGATATCAGACGATAAAACCACGGGGGACACAAAGCTATTTAGCAGATCGCCGATAAGATTTTGATGACTGCCAGGCATGTTTCATCTTCTCAATAAACTCCAGCTTCTCTTCAGGTTGGACGTTCCACACATCTATAGCAGCAATAATCATGTCATAACGCATAGACGTGTTATATGGGCGAAGATAGCCTGCTATTCGTTCTTTTCCCTTGAGATAGTCCCAGAGATAGACTAACTGAGTTTCATCATCACGTGATATCCAGTCAAAATCTGTCAGAAAAAAATCATATTGCTCAAGCCAGCGCTCATGCAGTTTTTTGAAATAAGTGATCTTATCTCCAAGTGAGCATGGAGCTTCATCAATGAACCTCATCACACCATTGATGAGTTCACGCTCAGTTACCGGTGTGGGGTTGTACAGATCGGTACTTGCTCCCCCGTTCAGATAAAATCGGGAGAAAACGCGTTTCGATTTTTTCGAAGCAATGGCCTGTGGATTTGTTATCAGGTCCCAATCTATATCGTCCAGGTCGATATCCAAATTAGAGAAATTAAGATTTGTGAAGATATTATCGTCTATTAAAAGAGAATTAAAACTACCAGAACAACCGACGTTATTCCCCAACCCACCAAGCGTCAGCCCTGCAGATAATACTGGGTATTCAAAAATATAATGGTGAGCAAACCACAATGCTCTTGGTGTACCTTTGAAACAATCAAAATAATCTTTATCAATCAGTAGCAACTCAGCCCATTCTTTAAGAGTTTTCCGGCCAACTTTGATCCTGTCCTGATCGCCCAGGAAATGCCGTTCAAGGATCTCAGAGATTAAACGTCGAAACTGATCCGGCGAATCATAAGTACTCCACTGTAAGGAGTAATCAGTGTTGGAAAGCGCACCAAGCATTTTTAGATACATTATCTCGTAGCGGATCATATCGTAATGCAACATCGTCTCTTCCCTCTAATTCTGGCTCCTGAACACAGATTAGCATGAGCATCTTTTAGGTAGAGAGACACGGGTCACAGGCTGAGGGATGACTGATTTTTTACTGATATCCTACTGATTTTATGGTGATAATACTCTGACATTTTACCTCATTATTCCTGTGTTTTTTCTCTACTATCCTCCTCTGTTCACCTCATTAGAATCCTCAAACAGCTGATATGAACATTTGGGTTTTTAGTATAATTAAGGGGCACTCCCTGTTTCTATACCACCCTGTTCACAGCTCCTTCCCCCAACAAGCAACCCTGCCTGTATTCCCCAGGATACACTGTTCCCTGTATCAGCCGTATCCCCGCTTCTCTTAAAAATTACATCTCATCCCATTCCTTTGTACTCCACCTGACAAAGGATAAATCAATGCACACACCTTACCCTTTCAATTCCAGATACACGATGAACTGGTTTCTACTGTCTCTACTCAATGACCATCTGAATCAGCTACTGAACCGATACTCCCGAATACAGGCACTCAGACTCGACCTGTTCTATCAGAAAGGTACAGAGCGCTATAAACGTCATTCCTGGAACGAAACTGAGCGAGAAGTACGCATGCTGGTTGAGCGCACTCTGCAGCACACAAATCTGTCAGGGTATTTCTGGGTACTCGAGAACTCTGTAGACCACGGGTGCCATGCCCATATCGTGTTCTATCTCGACAGGCACCTTAACCAGGCTACCTACCCAATAACTGAGAGAGTCGGAACAATATGGCGGGAAATCACGCAACGAGAAGGCTATTACAACCGCTGCGAATACAAGCCCGCTTATGAAGTCAGTATTGATAGGCCAGTGAACTACGATGATACCGAAGCCATCGATAACCTGCGCTATATCATTAGCTACCTCGCCAAAGAAGAGCAAAAGCACGGTCATTATCATTACGGAGCCAGCGAGGTACCGTCGCCCAGCGGACTGGGGCGTCCTCGCACGGTGTAACTCGCGTTCTGCACTTTTTTTACGTATCAATCCATTGATGTGGAAGGGCTGGTGGTAACAAGCAATCACCCACCAGCTCAGGATAATCCCACACTGGAAGACAGCATCATGACAGAACATATTTCTTTGCTCGATGATCAACTGGTGGATATGCGGTTCATCACGAAGCTAACGGGGCTGACAGATAAATGGTTTTACAAGCTTATAAAAGATGGTCTGTTTCCGAGACCAATTAAGCTGGGCCGCAGTTCCCGCTGGAAGCAAAGCGAAGTCGAATTATGGTTACAGCAGCGCATTACGGATTCGCGCGGCCAATGATAGAACCCATTCAATTAAGCTACGCCTTTGCCAATACCCCAATCCTTAAAACACCATTCAGACTCGGCACAATTCAAGCGATATCCTCTATCACCCCATTCACTAAAGTTCTCAATTCAGAAGCTGAAAAACAGAAGCCCACCCTATCCCTGGCCTATCCGTTGTTATGTAGAACGACTGCCATACTGACGTTTATTTCCTAGGGTGAGCTTCTTATTTTTTAACGACGTGTCAGAACAATCCTGCGCCGGGCATATAACGTTTCCGTAGACAGCTGGAATTCATATTCCGCTGCCTTTAGCTTTCTCGATTTAAGCATCTTCATCGTAACGCCACCGATCTGCCCTGCTTCCACCCTTCTCTGAATCTCACCAGCGCTAAGCATGAGCTGCTGCTTCAAAATCGACAGCAGACTTACCTGAAATGAACGGGAGATCCTGACACTAACGCGAACCCGCTGGTGGGCGGAGATGCTTAACTGCCAGCGCTCCTGAACGGTAAAATCAGGCCGACCCGATAGCTCGGCGTTGTTCCGCTTCAGCGTCGCGATATCACAGGCAAAATGTTGAACCGTGGCGGCATCGTTTGTCATTAGCCGATGATAAAGCTGGCGGTCGATTTTGCTGACGTGCAGGCGCCAAAACAGGGAGATATTCCAGGTGTAATCACAGTGTGTGCATTTATAGATACTCCACACGTCCAGCACCTTCTTTTGCGAATTAATCCGAAATGCACCTGATGGCGTGAAGTCCCGTTTAATGTTGCATGAAGGGCATCGTTTCGCGATGCGCTGATACCCCACAGGCGTGACGGTCCATGTAACTTTCATAACGTACCTTTTTTAACCCATACAAAATCGGATCCGTACTGAACGGACCATGAATGTTTGTGTATGAAAAATATTTAAGAGATATTTTTCAGCGGGTTAAAAAAAGATTTCCAACGTTACAATCCTGTAGATGTTCAACGAGATAAGTCGAGACTATCAAAATGGCGCTTTTTAGGTAAATGAGTTCAATCAATGTTCATAGTGGTTCCGTTCCATCAGGAGTTGTTGATCTGACCCGTTAAAGACAGTGCAGTAAGTTTGTATGTTTAGTAGACAATCAACTGACTGAAGGAGCACATGATGACACAGCACAAGTGGTTTAATCAGGCCTGCGGAATGGCGATGTATTCAACCGATGCACAAAGTGCTAGTGATAAATATTGTGCGTACTGCAGCGACAGAAACGGCAATCTTAAACACTGGTCATAGGCGATACAGAGTTGCCTTGATTGCTGGCAAAAAGTCGGGCACAAAAGCAGGCAAAACGTTACCTGAGAGACTGTAATTTAAATTGTGTATCTGCCTGTTTTTGATATGTTCACTCCAACGACGGAGACAGGCAAATTATGGACGAAAATAAACTTAAAGCCCTTGCGGCTGAACTGGCTAAAGGCCTTAAAACCGAAGCCGATCTCAATGCTTTTTCCCGCATGTTGACCAAGCTTACCGTCGAAACGGCGCTCAATGCGGAGCTGACTGATCACCTCGGGCATGAGAAAAATGCGCCCAAAACAGGCTCAAATACCCGCAATGGCTACTCGTCAAAAACGGTGTTATGTGATGACGGCGAGATCGAACTGAACACGCCGCGTGACCGTGAAAACACCTTCGAGCCTCAGCTGATTAAGAAGCACCAGACGCGCATTACGCAGATGGACAGCCAGATTTTATCTCTCTACGCCAGAGGCATGACTACCCGCGAAATCGTCGCCACCTTCAAAGAGATGTACGACGCGGATGTGTCGCCCACGCTGATATCCAGAGTCACAGATGCGGTGAAAGAACAGGTGATGGAGTGGCAAAACCGCCCTCTGGATACGCTGTATCCCATTGTTTATATGGACTGCATCGTCGTAAAAATCCGTCAGAATGGCAGCGTAATAAACAAAGCCGTCTTCCTCGCACTGGGTATCAATACCGAAGGCCAGAAAGAATTACTGGGCATGTGGCTGGCCGAAAATGAAGGCGCAAAGTTCTGGCTGAATGTGCTGACGGAGCTGAAAAATCGTGGCCTCCAGGACATCCTGATTGCCTGCGTTGACGGCCTGAAGGGCTTCCCGGATGCGATAAACAGCGTGTACCCGCAGACACATATCCAGCTGTGTATCATCCATATGGTGCGCAACAGCCTGAAATACGTGTCGTGGAAGGACTACAAAGCCGTGACCAGTGGGTTGAAAACAGTGTATCAGGCTTCGACGGAAGAAGCCGCGCTGATGGCGCTGGATACGTTCGCGGGAGTCTGGGACGATAAATATCCGCAAATCAGCAAAAGCTGGCGTGCACACTGGGAAAATCTCAATACGTTCTTCGGCTACCCGCCAGATATTCGCAAGGCAATCTACACGACGAATGCCATCGAGTCGCTGAACAGCGTTATCCGTACAGCCATCAAAAAGCGAAAGGTGTTCCCGACAGACGACTCTGTGCGAAAAGTTATTTATCTGGCGATCAAGGATGCGTCAAAGAAATGGAGTATGCCGATCCGGAACTGGCGGCTGGCGATGAGCCGTTTTATTATCGAATTCGGTGAACGCCTGAGCGTTCACCTTTAATACGGTGGCAGTTACACAGAATTATTTACAGGCTCTTACCTGACGACAATGCCAGCCTGGGAATTTCCAATCTGAATGGTTATCAGCAGGTGGCCCTTAACCGGGCCAGCCTGCATTTCGATTAAACTTTCTCTACAGGGAACTGTATTTCAGTCATCCACTCTGCGGAGTCTTGTTTGTTCCAGATGCCGTCGATGTAGCTTTCCCTTGGTGAATTTGTTAACAAGTAACCATTGTCTTCAACCCATTGCATAAGGTAAATGTAAGCATTTCTTAATGAATCATATGGTCCCTTATGTATTACAGTTACAGCTGTTATGGCAGGGATTACCTGGAAAATAATATTTCCTTCATTTTTACCAAAATCATTAATAGCTTCGCAGAACTCCACATCCATGTTTTTCTCTTTATACTCTTTATCATGATAAAGAGTGAAACAATAAGCCGGGGTAGTTAAGGTTAAACCTGGATTTGCCTTCATAACCTCTCGTCCTATAGGCGGAATTAATTTGATATAAGAGGAAAAATCAGGAACAATGAAACGCTTGGAATAAACAATACATTCCGGGATCTCTTTCAAAACAGCTTGATATAACATAATTCTTTCCTTTTTTTTATGTTGCAGATAGTGGTTAATCCGGGAGAGCATATCGTTCATGTCCCGAATTTGTTTCTGTACTTCAAGGCGTCGCCGTTCAATTATGCGGCAGGAATTTTCATCCTGAGTAAGAGTAACTATTTCAGTTATTGTAAATCCAAGCTGACGTAAACTCGCAATCTGATGGAATTTCATTAATTGGTCAGAAGTATAAAATCGATAACCATTCTCAGGATTAATATAGGCAGGGACGAGTAAACCAATTTCATTATAGTAATGAAGCGTTTTTATCGTCACACGGCAGATCTTTGAAAACAGCCCTATTTGATACATGTAACTATCTCCCTGAATGAATAAGTGGACCTTACAGTCTTACCTTACAGGAGAGTCAACAGCAAACTGACGCGTCTTACGCTGAGCCATCATTACAGTACTGGTTAATCATGCTTATTAAACCTGAGAATCCCCTGACCGGGATGTGACTGAATTGTGGCTCATCAGAAGGAGTTATCTCTCCAGTTCTCATAAGCACCTATTAATTAGCATTTCTGGATAGTTCAGAATATGTTATTATTCGAGCGCGCATTATTCGATTAGTATTTTTTAAATAAACGCTAAACAACCTCTTATTTGATATGGATATACCGTTTTTATCCGTTAACCTGTTCTGGCTAACAAACGAACAGCTCTACAGGAGGACGCTGTCAATTCGGTAGGAAAACGGTTAGCCACTTGTGGCTTGTTTTTACCGCCTCGACCGTTACGTTAGCTCCACGGCAATTAACCTTACTCATAAGTGCCTTGGTTGTGGAATGATTCTTTTTTCATTGTTTAGCAGCCTGTGCAGGGGGCTCTTTTTCAGGAGGCAGCATGCCACTCAATAAAATGAAGCGTCATGCCATACTCCACACGCTCTCTATACCTGAACGTAAACTACGCCCCGTAAAATGGCTTGCTCTTATCTCATACCTGCTCGTTATATTACAACTGGCAATTGAGAGCCTGGTCATAAGCGAATAACGGAATAGCAATTCCTGTACAAAGACCAAATCTGGAATGATTTTCTGATATCTGTCGGGTTCAGAGCACAAAACTTAATGTATTTTTTTCCAACAACACAATCATTACGTAGAGTTGTGCCTCTGTTGAGTTTCACAGGTAAAGACCTGACTGACAGAATCTGAATAAGGAAATGAACCATGGATAACTATACGCTGCATCGTGGCAGACTTATCGACCATATCCAGCTCGTGGTAAACGACTTTGCCGCAAGCAAAGCGTTTTACACTGCTGTTCTGGCGGAACTTAAGATCCCCATGGTTATTACCGATGACGATTATATCTGGGCTGACGAACTGGTCATTTCGTCAGTAAAAAGTTCGGAGTCTGGCGGAGTGCCTACAGGACGGCACCATCTGGCCTTTCAGGCCGCAGACCGTGAATCGGTGAACGCGTTTTACCACGCAGCACTAAATCATGGCGGACGTGATAACGGCGCACCTGCCGAACGAACCTATCATCCCGGATACTATGCCGCTTTTGTTCTGGATCCGGACGGTAACAACATCGAAGCTGTTTACCATGGTGAGGGCGATCGCAGTGCCCGCTCTGTAGAAATCAGCTTCACTGTCTGAGAAAACAGGGAGCATATTTTCCCCTGTAGCTCCCGGTAATCGCAATGGAGAGCTTTATCAATGACCGTAATTCCGGTATCAGCCCTTGAATGCAGCATTACTGAGCTGTGCCGTATTCTTGCAGACAGCTTTAATGAATCATTGACACCATTTGCGTTGCCACCGGAAATGTTTGCCTCACGTTTCATTTCCGAAGGACTCAGCCTTGAAGACTCGTTTGTCTGGCTGGTCAATGATAACCCAGCGGCAATAGCCATCGTAACCCGCAGAATGGACAAAGCGCGTCTGGCAGCATTTGGTGTGTTGCCCGAGTACCGGAGCCAGGGACTGGCAAAACAGATGCTTACTCCTCTGTTTACCTCCTTAAAAGAGAAAAAGTTATCCAGCGTGAGGCTGGAAGTGATGCGCGAAAATACCCGGGCCATCGATCTCTATCACGCGCTCGGTTTTCAGGTTCGCCGACATCTGTGCAAATACCGGGGAGATCCACAGTCTCGTCTGGAAATACCTTCAGGGGATATGGAATCCAAGTCTGCTGATGACTTCCTGCGTACCGTCTGGTCTGCACCAGATGATGATCTTCCCTGGCTGGTCAGCCCCCTACAGCTCTTGTCTATTCCCTGCGACATCTTCAGGGATAACGAACATGCATGGTGTGCTGTCGCGGAGTTCATGGGACAACCTCAGCTCCGCTGTTTGTTTGTGGAACCGGTGTATCGTTACCAGGGACGGGCTATAAGAATGCTTCAGAAAATCAATGCCAGATGGCCTGGCATAAGTACATCAGCCGCGATCCCAGAAACGCTGGCACCATTATTTACTGCGGCGGGTTATCAGGCTGAACCGTTATACCAGTTTGAAATGGAACTGACATTTTAAACTATCGTTATGCTGCGTTCCGCATGACAGGAGAACAATGATGAGTTGCAAGTTTGAATGGATCAATGAGCCCGCCGTATGGTGCAACGAAAATAACGCCCTGTCGGTAATCACAGATGAGCATACTGATTTCTGGTGCCGTACCTGGTACGGGTTTGAGCGTTTTACCGGCCACATCTACGCTACTGATGTAACGGGTGATTTTACTTTTCAGGTCAGGATCCGCGCAAACTTCACCACACTCTATGACCAGGCCGGAATTATGATGCTCTCTGACGAACAGCACTGGCTCAAAGCTGGCATCGAATTTAACGATGGAGCACCTGCAATCGGGAGTGTACTCACGATGAGAAACTCCGACTGGGCTACAGGACTCTTTCCCGGGGATCCGAAGGAATTCTGGCTGCGTCTGACCCGTAAAAAAGATGCGTTACGACTGCAGTACTCCTCAGATGGACAGCACTGGCCATTACTTCGCTTATGCCATTTCCCTACAGGCCCTGTCAAAACGGGCATCATGTGTTGTACACCTCAGCGCAAGGGGTTGGAGGTAGCATTTCTTGATCTCAGACTGACTCCTGCGATGGATAAGGAACTGCACGATCTAAGTTGATAAATAACCATTCAATAATAAAAAACGGAGAACCCGTTTATGACGCCATTTTCGGGACGCCTTAGCAGGTATGGCAGCGTACTATTATTTCCACTGGCGATGATCATCTACGATTTTTCAGCTTACCTGACAACGGACCTTATTCAGCCGGGCGTCATTAACATTATAAATGAGTTACAGGCGGATGTTACGCTGGCTCCAGTATCAGTCAGTTTGTATATGGCAGGCGGACTGGCGCTCCAGTGGCTCCTGGGTCCTCTCTCTGACCGGGTTGGCCGCCGCCCCGTCCTGCTCACGGGTGCAATGATCTTTGCCCTGGCATGCCTGAGCATGCTGTTTGTCACCTCGATCGAACAATACTTCGTCGCCCGCTTTATTCAGGGCACCAGCATCTGTTTTATCTCCACCGCTGGTTATGTATCAATACAGGAGGCCTTTGATGAAAAGGATTCCATCAGGATCATGGCTGCGCTGACCTCTATTGTTCTGCTCGCCCCGGTTATCGGGCCGGTGGCCGGCGCTGCGCTGATGGCGTTCATTCACTGGAAACTGCTCTTTGCCATCATCGGTGTGTTTGGTCTGGTAGCATGGTTCTTACTACTGTTCAAAATGCCGGAAACAGTTATATCTCAGGGAAGAGAATTCAAACCGGGTGAAGTGCTGTCAGATTTCATCGCGGCATTTCGCCATCCAGTGGTGCTGACCGGCTCACTGGCAGTCGCTTTTGGTAACCTGCCAATCATCACCTGGGTGGCGCTCTCCCCCGTGATCCTGATTGAGCACGGGGGTATGTCTCCCGGTACCTATGCCTGGACACAGGTGCCCGTGTTTAGTGGGATCATTATCGCCAGTGCGATCGTAGCGAATTTTATCAAAGACCCGACTTCACCGCGTTTTATCTGGGGTACAGTCCCGATACAGCTTGCTGGCTTGCTGACTTTGCTTGTCGGCAACCTGCTATGGCCACACGTCTGGCTATGGTCAGTACTGGGAACGAGCTTTTATGCCCTGGGTATTGGACTACTCTATCCGGTGCTGTTTCGCTTCACGCTCTTTTCTCATAACCTGCCAAAAGGCACCGTTTCTGCCACGCTGAATATTCTGGCGCTCGGCATAATTGCCCTTAGCATTGAAATAACTCGCTGGGTTTACTTCCATGCCGGCGGCAGGATTGCTTTCCACGGCGCGGCGCAGCTGGCCGGTATAGCCGTCATCATATCAGTTGCCCGCCTGCTTAAACTGCGTGGGCAGCATCAAAGCCAGTCAGTATCACCGGCAGGCTGTCTGCAACAAAAATACAAAAGTGAGTAAGGTGGATTTATGTTTTCTTACGTGATGCTGGGTACTAACGATCTACCACGCGCCATCCGATTCTACGATCCGTTGATGGAATTGCTTGGGCATCCTAAGGCAGGCCGGAATGAAGAAGGCGCATCCTGGGGGACGTTCAGCGATAACCATACCATCGGATTGTGCGTCGGCAGGCCTTTTAACCAACAACCAGCGGGCGTTGGTAATGGCACCATGGTGGCGCTGAACGCCCGTTCTATTGAACATATCAGACAGTTGCATGCGCTTGCCCTTAGTCTGGGGGGCGCGGATGAAGGTGCGCTGGATCACAGGCCGCAATACGGACAAGGATTTCATAGTGCTTATGTACGCGATCCGGATGGCAATAAACTGGCGTTTGTATTCTACGATTTGGTGGAATAACGAATGTGGTATCAAAAGTCTTCCGGGCTAAATAACTCGCCCGCCAGAAAATCTTCGACGAGATAGTTTAGTTGTTTTATTTCAACTGATTGCATTAAATTGGAGCACCGATGATTCTTACAAGAATAAAAAATGACGTGATCAGCATCTCAGTTTTGGCACTCACGCTAGACAAGCTAATCCTGAGCATGTTAGTTATTTAAGCACGCAAGAGAACGGATTTAAATAAAAACATAGTTTAAACCCCTCTCAAATTGCAAAACAAATTAACTGATAATGATTTAGATTTCTGAACCATTATCACAAGGGTATGTGAATAGAAAGCCCTCAGAGACGTGTGTCTCTGAGGGCTTTTTTTTGTTTTTTTATCTTGCTAAGGAGTAAATAAATGTCTAAAGAACGCCGTCTCTCAAAGATTTTTGCAAAAGATGGTAAATCAGTGACATTAGCACTGGATGGTTACTATTTTTCCACGAAAACAAATGGTATTGATAATACGATAAACCAACTGCCGGCATTGGTTGAGCAAGGGCTGGATTGTGCGTTGGTCACGTACGGCATGCTGAAAAATTTTCGTGAGCCATTAAATTCGGTTCCTGTTGTATTACGCGTCGATAGTACAGTCAGTATTTTTGATAATACCGTTCCCGATACTACCCCGATGTTTACCGTTGAAGATGCATTAAAAGTCGGCGCTGAAGGTGTCGTCTGCATGACCTTCCCGGGTGCCTTCAACGAAGAAAAAACGCACATCATGGCAATGCAACTGGCACAGGCCGCAGACCGCTGGAACGTGCCGCTAATTGTCGAATCACTTCCCTATGGCTACCCCGTGACTAGCGACGACTCGAACAACCCGGCAATTATCGCCGCCTCGGCTCGCGCCGCAGTGGAACTGGGGGCCGATGTCATCAAAACACGTTTTACAGGTACAGCGGAAGACCGCTTGATCGTCGAAGCGGCAGGCGTTCCCGTCCTTGCACTTGGTGGCCCAAAAACCGGCATTGATGGTTACTTCAGGTTTGTTCAGCACTGTATGCAGGTTGGGGCTAAAGGGGTGGCAGTGGGTCGAAATATCACTCAGGACCCGCGACCAGACAGAGTGGTCGCAGGCCTGAATGCTATCGTCCACGAAAATGCCTCTGCGGAAGAAGCATACAGCCTCTATATGGCTAAATAAAATCGGATACTAATATGTTTTTAAATAACACCATCATTCCTTCAGTAAGAAAGTATAAGCATTTTGACAAGGCATTATCCTGTGCATCGGAATATGTTCTGTTGTCAGAGGCCAATATCGGCAATCTGCAATCACTGATAGGCAAATGTCATCAAAGTGGTAAGAAGGTTCTGGTCCATCTGGAGTTACTCGGCGGGTTTAAACCCGATCAGGCTGGGATCAATCTACTGAAAAGTTATTATAAAGTTGATGGTGTTATTTCTTCCAATCTCTCCGCCCTGCGCTATGCAAAAAAAGAGGGGTTATTGACTATTTTTCGGGTGTTACTTATCGATTCTCGATCGCTGGATCAGTCTATCGATATCGTTAAACATAACCCGCCGGATGCAATAGAAATCTTACCTGCTGAATATGCCTGCCAGTGCCTGGAATTGATTAGCCGAAACTTAAATGGCTTTGACGTGATATTCATCGCCGGAGGCTTTGTAAAGCGGAAATACCTTGTAGATAAAATATTCCATGCCGGGTTTAAAGGAATAACCACCAGCGAGCCGGGTTTATGGTAACCAATAAGGAGTCCACGGTAATGAAAGATGAATATGTAATGGGTATCGATAATGGCGGGACAGTCACTAAGGCGGCTATCTACGATCGCAACGGCAGCGTGGTTTCTATCGCGTCAAAATCCACCCGGATGCTGACACCCAGGGAATTTCATACCGAACGCGATATTACCGAGCTATGGGCGGCTAACATCGAGGTCATCAAAAAAGCGATTGAGCAATCAGGGATCGACGCCAGTCAAATCAAAGGAATCGCCGTCACCGGACATGGAAACGGTTTGTATCTGGTAGATGAAGCTGGCAACCCGGTCCGCAACGGCATTATCTCAACCGACAGTCGGGCAAAAGAGTACGTGGAAAAGTGGCAAAACTCACCCGAGTTTTTGACCGACATCCTGCCTAAAACCATGCAGTCAATCTGGGCCGGACAACCCATTGCTCTGCTGGCCTGGCTGAAGGATAACGAGCCGGAGGTGCTGCAGAAAGCACATACCATTTTTATGGTAAAAGACCTGATCCGCTTCTACCTGACCGGAGAGGCTTATCTTGAGCTTACTGACATCTCCGGGACCAACCTGATTAACGTACGTGACCGCAAGTATGATGATGAACTACTGGCATGGTGGGGGCTTGCTGACCTGCGTGCGAAATTGCCACCCGTCAAGCTGTCCACGGAATGCTGCGGTCGGATAACCGATGAAGTCGCCCGTCAGACAGGCTTATGCGCAGGCACCCCCGTCTCTGGCGGCGTGTTCGACATTTCCGCCTCGTCTGTCGCCTCCGGGATTAACACTCTTGATAAGCTGGCTATCATCACCGGAACCTGGAGCATCAATGAATATGTGACTGACCATCCGGTTATCGACGAAGATCTGTTTATGACTTCGATTTACCCGATCGACGGTAAATGGCTGATAACAGAGGCTAGTCCGACGTCTGCCAGTAATCTTGAATGGTTTATCAATAATTTCATGGAGAACGACCGGGAAACCGCTGCTGCTCAGGGATCTTCCGTCTATGAGTTGTGTAACTCGCTGGTCTTATCTACGACGCCAGAAGAAAGCCATCTGCTGTTCTTTCCTTTCGTATTTGGCTCTAACACCATTCGCGATGCCTCAGCAGGCTTTATTGGGGTGAACAGTTTCCATAAAAAAGCGCATTTCCTGCGCGCGATTTACGAAGGTGTGGCGTTCAGCCATCTCTATCACACCGAACGTTTACGGAACATCAATCCGGATTTGAGTCGCACCATCCGAATTGCTGGGGGAGTGACCAACTCGCCGGTCTGGCTACAGGTCTTTGCCGATATCTTCCAGTGCACGCTTGAGATTGTTGATGTCAAAGAACACGGCACACTCGGTACCGCAATGACAGCCGCTGTCATGATTGGCTGGTTTGATGATGTCTTCGCCGCGTCCAATGAAATGGTGCGCGTCGCGCGAACCGTGACGCCGAATCCGGCCCATCTGCAAGTGTACCAGGACAAATATCAGCTCTACAAAAACCTGTTATCTGAAATGCAGTCCCCATGGAAAAGCTACAGTAACTACATCACGCATTAAGTGAGGAATGAATGGATCTAAATCTGAAACACCGCACAGCCATCGTCACCGGTGGAGCCACGGGGCTTGGCCGGGAATTTGTCCTTTCCCTGTCTAAAGAAGGCGTCAATATCTGTTTCACGTACCTGCGTGATGAAGAGTGCCCGGAATTACTGATTGAACAGGTGAAATCCACCACTGACGTCAAAATTATTGCGGTGAAAACCGATCTTGCCGATGAGAAAAGCCGGGAGCATCTCTTTGCGGCCTGCATTGAGCAGATGGGAAAGGCCGACATTCTGGTCAATAACGCCGGTATCTGGCTCAGTGGTTACGTCACCGAGATAACCCCACAAGACTGGGACTTGGTAATGAATGTGAACCTGAAAGCGGTATTCCATTTAAGCCAATTGTTTGTGAATCACTGCCTGCAACAAGATCAGGCAGGCAGCATTTTGAATATTACCTCACAGGCTGCATTCCATGGATCCACAACCGGCCATGCCCATTACGCGGCCAGTAAAGCGGGCCTGGTAGCTTTCTCTATCTCGCTGGCAAGAGAGGTAGCAAAACAAAATATCAACGTGAACAACATCGCTGTCGGGATTATGGACACCGCGATGATCCGTAAAAATATTGAACAGGACCCAGCCTATTACGTCAGCCGGATTCCAGTAGGTCGGGTAGCTCAGCCAAATGAAATTGCCGACATCGGGGTCTTCATGGTTTCTCCTAAAACCAGCTATATGACGGGAGCAACTGTGGATGTCACCGGCGGTATGTTGATGCGTTAATCTATGGAGAATCACTATGAAATGTCTGGCAATTGCCGATCTTTTTATCAACAAAGCGATGATGGATGCAGGTCTTAATGCGCTCAGGGATAAAGGTATCGACGTTGAAGTTCGTGAATGGTCGCATGATTCGATCGAAAAATTGCAGGAGGATAATCTGCGGGTCGAGCAGGAAGGCGCAGAAGCGGTTACGTTACCCGCAGCCTTACTCGAGGGTGCTGACGACTTTGAAATCCTGATAACCCAGTTTGCTCCGGTCAATACGGCAGTGCTGGATAAACTGCCAAAGCTCAAATACATCGGGGTATTGCGAGGGGGCGTTGAAAACGTCAACCAGCAGGTCGCACTGGCCCGGGGAATTGAGGTAATGAACACGCCGGGGCGCAATGCCCGCAGCGTGGCGGAATTTACGGTCGGGATGATGCTGGCCGAAATGCGCAATATTGCCCGTTCTCATGATGCGTTACGCGATAAGTTCTGGCGTAAAGACAGCCCGAATCATCAGGCTATTCCAGAGCTTGGCGGTAAGGTTGTCGGTCTGGTTGGCCTGGGTCATATTGCTCAACTCGTCGCGGGTTTTCTTAGCGCCTTCGGCACGGAAATTATCTTTTATGATAAGTACGTCTCCGGCCACGAACGCTATGAGAAAGTCGATACCCTTGACGAGCTGGTAACACGGGCTGACGTTGTCTCACTCCATGCCCGTATGACGCCGGAAACCGAAAACCTGATCAACGCACACCATTTCGGGTTAATGAAAAGCAGCGCCATTATTGTTAACACCGCGCGCTCCGGGCTAATCAATGAACGCGATCTGATTGACGCTCTACAGACCGGAAAAATCATGGGGGCGGCGCTGGATACTTTCGACGATGAGCCGTTACCTGACGACAGCGCGTTTTATTTACTGAATAACGTAACCATCACCCCGCATATTGCGGGCAGTACGCTCGACGCCTTCAGTAATTCACCCAAACTATTCGCTGAGATCTTGCTGAAGAAACTCAGTTAAATATAAAAAAGACCTTTAAGGTTTTTATACAGCCCATTGGGCTCGGCTTCGCTCGCGCCCAATTCGGCCGCCTTGTTAAGGAATCATTATGGATATTATCAACAGCATTATTAGTCTGGGGGCATCAGTAATGATGCCAGTAATATTCTTTATCATAGCACTTTGCTTTGGGGTAAAAATTGGCACGGCATTTAAAGCCGGGATGCTGGTCGGTATTGGGTTTGAAGGCGTCGGCCTGGTAATTGGCCTGCTGCTGACGAACATTGGTCCAGCATCTCAGGCAATGGTCGAGCGCATCGGCCTGCAGCTAAATGTCGTCGACACCGGGTGGCCGACCGCTTCAACGATTGGCTGGGGCTCTCCACTGATGCTGCCTGTGGTAGTCGGTTTTATTGTCATCAATCTGGCCATGCTGCTGCTCAAATTAACCAAAACGGTGAATATCGATATCTTCAACTACTGGATATTCCTGATAATGGGTTCGGTCGTGTACGCCGGAACCGGTAACTACTGGCTTTCTGTCGGCATAACATTTGGTATTTTTGTCTTAACTCTACTGGCAGCAGATTTAACCGCCCCGTATTTGCAAAAAAATTATAATCTCAAAGGGATTTCCTTCCCCCATCTTACCTGTATAGCCTACGTACCCTTTGGTATTGCATGTAATTACATTATTGATAAAATTCCGCTTATCAATAAAATTAATTTTGATCCGGAAAGCATTAATAAAAAGTTCGGCGTATTTGGTGAGCCTTTGACACTAGGTTTTGTACTGGGATTGTTGCTGGCTTTCCTTGCCGGGTACGACGTTTCGGCTGCCGTTTCGCTGGCAATCAAAGTCTCCGCCGCTATGCTGCTGTTGCCCAAAATGATTGAGATACTGGTACAAGGATTACTGATAGTCCGTGATGCCGCAGAAGCAAAATTGAAGGCCAAATTCCCTGACCGTGACTTTTACATCGGCATGGATACCGCGTTATTGATTGGCGAACCTTCGGTGCTGGCAACCGGACTGTTGTTAATCCCGATGGCCGTGGTGCTGTCTATTATTCTGCCCGGCAACCGTGTTCTGCCATTTGTCGACCTGGCTTCATTGATGTTCCTGTTGGCGATGGTCACGCCATTCTGTAAACGTAATATGTTCCGCATGTTCATTAGCGGCACATTGATCGTCAGCTGCATTTTGTACGTCGGAACGGACATTTCGAAGGAATATACCCAGGCGGCGGTTAACTCCAACATTCCGGTGCCGGAAGGGATGTCTGAAATTACCAATATTGTCGGGGGCGCTACTACACCGGTTGGTTGGCTGGCAGTCAAGTTTGGGGAGTTTTTCAGTACTGCGCCGTAATCAAAATATTGATTACGAAAACAGAGGGCAATTTTCAGCCCTCTGTTGCCCACGTTTTAATTCTAATTTTGCACGGTTGCATAACGTTTCCTGAACCAGGTCACACTTTTCGAACTGGCGAATACCCATGTTAATACTGTGTGTTACCATTACCCCCGTAAATACCTTTCAACTCTACCCGAGGCTTTGATGCTGGAGAATGTAATCATCCGATAATCAGCTTACCGACCTTTTCAGGCCGGACTGATTATCAATGCGCCGAAATCGAATGCGAACACCGCTGTGTGTTTGCACGAATTGCACATGATGATTAAACAGGTTCTTCAGTATGAATTTATCTCGTCAGGAACAACGTACCTTACACGTTCTCGCCAAAGGTGGTCGAATCGCGCACGTCCGCGATGCATCAGGTCGCATCACCGCCGTTGAATGCTATACCCGCGAAGGGCTGTTGCTCACCGACTGCACCCTCGCCACCTTCAAAAAACTCAAAACCAAAAAACTGATCAAGTCCGTCAACGGTCAGCCGTACCGCATCAACACCACCGGGCTGAATAACGTTCGCGCACAGCCAGATAATCGTTAAGGAGAGCATGATGGATATCAGCACCCTTATTTCCTCATCCCGGCACATTCACCTTTCGGCGCAGGAAAGTAAAATCCCGTGGGATGAACCGGCCTTCAGCCAGCGCATGCTGGCGAACCATTTGTCGCAGGATCACGACTGGGCCAGCCGCAGGCGGGAGGTCATTGAGCTGCAGGTCGAGTGGATCGCCAGCCAGTTATCCCCTGGCGCATATATCCTCGATCTCGGCTGCGGACCCGGCTTTTATACCCACCGCTTAGCGGAGCGCGGATTTCACTGCACCGGTGTGGATTTCTCACCGGCATCTGTGAACTGGGCTCGTCAGCAGGCGCAGAACGCAGGCTTGAATATCGACTATGTTCAGCAGGATATCCGCGCATACTGGCCGGATAAATCATTCGATTTCATTATGATGACATTCGGGGAACTGAATGTGTTTAGCGCGGCGGATGCGCGCTCACTCGTCAGCCGCTGCGCGCTGTGGCTGGAGTCGGGTGGCAGGCTGCTCACTGAAGTACATACTTTCGACGAAGTTAAGCGTCAGGGAATGGCTGAACCGAGCTGGCAACGCTGTCAGGACGGGCTGTTTCTGGGCGTCCCTCATCTGCTTCTGACGGAACATGACTGGGATGAAGAAGCGCAGACCAGCTCAACGCTGTTCTGGGCCATAGAGGAAAACGGTCGAACCACCCGTTTCGGCAGCCAGATGACGGCCTGGCGCAATGACGAGTACGTCAGCCTGCTCAACAATGCCGGGTTTGCCCTGCTTCCTCCTCCTGAAAGCCACGACTGGCCAGTCAGCGAGACATTTGAAAGGAAGCTGTTTGTTCTGCTGGCTGAAAAAGCAAATATATCAGAGAAACACCCTCTTAATACTCAACGCAATAAAAGGAATTCCACATTGGATATCCCACGTATTTTTACCATCAGTGAAAGCGAACACCGCATCCACAATCCGTTTACCGAAGAGAAGTATGCCACGCTGGGTCGCGTGCTGCGCATGAAGCCGGGCACCCGCATTCTTGACCTCGGCAGCGGCTCGGGCGAGATGCTCTGTACCTGGGCCCGGGATCACGCCATTACTGGTGTCGGTATCGACATGAGTCAGTTGTTCAGCGAGCAGGCCAGACTGCGTGCGGAAGAACTGGGCGTCACCAATCGGGTTCATTTCATTCATAACGACGCCGCCGGGTATGTTGCAGAAGAGAAATGCGATATAGCCGCCTGTGTCGGCGCGACATGGATTGCCGGTGGGTTTGCCGGGACGGTTGAGCTGCTGGCGCAAAGCCTGAAACCGGGCGGGATCATGCTTATCGGCGAACCCTACTGGCGTCAGCTACCGGCAACGGACGAGATAGCCCAGGCCTGTGGCGTCAGCTCGTCAACCGATTTCCTGACGCTTCCGGGGCTTGTGAGTGCGTTCGATGAACTCGGCTACGACGTGGTGGAAATGGTACTGGCAGACCAGGAAGGCTGGGACCGGTATGAGGCAGCGAAATGGCTGACCATGCGCCGCTGGCTGGAGGTTAATCCTGATGATGACTTCGTAGCGGAAGTCAGGGCCGAGCTAAACATCTCGCCGAAACGCCACGTAACGTACGCGCGGGAATACTTTGGCTGGGGCGTGTTCGCGCTTATTGCCAGATAACAACAGGTTCCCGGTATTTCTGACCGGAAATACCGGGGGCTTCGCCTTTGCTTTGATCTGAGGCATCACCTGCACAATACATACTCAGTATATTTATTAATCAGGATGTCACCATAAGGAGCATCATATGTCACAACATGAACAGTTCTGTCAGGCTTGCGGAATGCCGATGTCGGCACCCGATGCACACAGTGCCAGCGATCAATATTGTGCGTATTGCAGCGACAGCAACGGCAATCTTAAACCCTGGGAAGAGGCGGTATCAGGCTTGGCCAGCTTCCTTGATTCCTGGCAAAAAGTCGGCCCGGAAGAAGCAACAAAACGGGCAAAACGTTATCTGACGGCGATGCCCGCCTGGGCCCATAAAGCAGATGAATGAAAAACAAAGCCTGCGTGATTTAGGCAGGCTATCTTCACTCCCCTGATTCCATAAAGGAGAGCAGATGTTTTCTCACATTATGCCAGGGACCAATGACCTGTCACTCGCCATAAGGTTCTACGATCCGCTGATGGAATTGCTTGGACATCCAAAGTCAGGCCGTAATGAAGAGGGCGCGTCCTGAGGGACGTTCAGCGATAACCATACCATCGGACTCTGCGTTGGCATGCCCTTTGATCGGCAGCCCGCCGGGGTTGGTAATGGCACGATGGTGGCGCTGAACGCCCGCTCTGTTCAACATATCAGACAGTTGCATGCGCTTGCCCTAAGTCTGGGAGGCGTGGATGAAGGTGCGCCGGATCACAGGCCGCAGTACGGACAAGGATTCCATAGTGCTTATGTACGCGATCCAGATGGCAATAAGCTGGCGTTTGTATTCTATGCCGATGAGGGTTGAACATCAAACTGACAGTTTTCGTGTTGTGTATGAAAGCGGCGACGCACCGGACATAGTCAGGCGGTAACTCTTGTAGTCGCAGAGACTGGGGCAGGAGAATCATTAAACAGGAAGCCTTATGCAAATAATATCGTCAAGATGCATCATTCGAACATTTCATTCACACGAAATTGATAGTTTTATGGTGTATCGTAATGATGCTGAGTGGATGAAATATCAGGGATTTAAGAGGCTAACAAAAGAGGACTATGAAGCAGAGTTGCTGAGAGTTCTTACACTTGTTCGCGGTATTCAATTGGCCATTGTCAACAAGCTGACGCAGTGTTTTGATTGCAGATGATGTAGCAGCAGGAAGCCTTATTGTTACGTTTGCTCAGTACAAACTTCAGGCTGAGCGGGGATACGATTTAGTATACCGTTCAGATAACCTATATCCATTTAAAATACTAATTCTAAGACAATGACTCTCTGAAGAAATGACCTCAATAGAAGACTGAATGACGACCTAAAAATAGTCCGCTTCTGCTTCTGGCACGAAGCGGACAACTATGGACGGCTCAAGGTGTGCTATGAGCGAAGAGCAGAATTAACGTCCCAACACCGGGAATCTGGAGCAAAGTTGTTGCGTGCATGTTTGGTTACACCGTTGATTCCGTAATGCTAATAGGTAGCATTTATCTTACTAAAGAGCTCCAGAAATTGATTAAACATGAATTACTTTGCGCCACTACTCGTAATCATTAATCAATCCCTTTTCAAACTCTCCACCATTCTTGCTGAATCTTTTCACCAAGTGATAATCCCCTCCTTCCTCTAGAACCGGCGGCAAATCATTGTCAACAACAATGATCTGAAATAGTCTATTTTCTGCTCGAGCTTTGTTCACCAGCCCAAGGAATTGTTTAAATATATTGTTGTAGAGGACAGGATCTGAAAGGGCTGAGTCATCATCCTTTCTTCCCCTTCGTCCAATATTTTGACCTGGTGTATCTACCATAAGAAAAGTAGGGAGATTTCCGGCGGTAGAGAGTAAATACTCCATTCTAGATACGAATCCTCCGATGGACATGATGGTTCTTACGCCGCCAGAAGTTGTGTTGTAGTAACTTATATCGCGAAAGTGAGGGATGAATTTTTTATTTACATATACGTCATGGACGTTTTGAAGCCCACTATTTGAAATGTATTTTCTAAATATACCGCTCAAGCTAGATACTACATCATCAAGTCCCGTAAGCCCGTCCTCTACCGATTTTATATTGCGTTTTAGCGCAAAAATAACTGAATTTTTATCTTGAATTCCCTTTGATATATCAGAATATTTGTTATTGATAGCCAAGTCTCTTTTAGCTGAAGCGATGCTGACCTTAATCTCGACCTTTGCACGCTCAAGCGCTTCGATAGAGGATAAAAGAGCAGATATGTTCTCTATATTAAATTTATCAAAATCAACAGTTAACGAACTTAGCTTCTTCGATATATCAGTTTCTTGTTCAAGAAGATTTATTTTTTTAGCCCAAATATTTTCTAGTGCTACGAGCACTCCAGCGAGTCTATTCTTAATAGATTTAATCTCTGCCTCTAAGTCGCTATCAGTGAGTTGGGGGGCTGCTAAGCTAATTTCACTAGAGCACAGTGGGCAAGGGAGCGTTGTATCTATAATGTTGCGATTAGATATAGAGACTCTTGTAAGTTTAGATATATTTAGAGACTCTAGATCGCTCTGGTATGTATTCTTTAGTTTAGAAAAATTATTATGTTGTTTCTCAAGTTCTAGACGCTCTGACTTCAAATGAGAAACGCTTGATCTCATTTGCACGATTTCGCGCGCCATCTCAAGAGAAACAGCGCTAGAGAACTCATAGTCTGCCTTTAATTTTTCCGCGTTTTCTTCCAGTTCGCTAAGTGCAAGCTCTTTTGAAGTGATAAGATCATCACTATCGTTCTGAGCTTTAGTGGTGATGTTTACATCACATAAGAATTTTGAGATAGCAGTTTCAGAAGCTTGCAGGAGGTGTAGTGCTTGTGTCTCCATCTGCAACTCTTTATTCAGGGAGGCCAACTTGTCGTCGTGAATATTGTAAACAAACTTCTGAACTTCAATGTTTTTATTAAATACTATAGGATTACCGTAATTCAATAAACTATCAGCGCCAACTTTTGTTTGTTTTAGGTACATTAATTTCATCAAGTCACGGAAACTGAGTCGATCAGAGTTCGCCTCATCACGGTAACGAGACTCTTTGATGCTAACTTTAGGAATCCCTAGAGCATCCAAAATAAAATCAGAAATCCAGCCGTCGGGAAGTGATTTTTGCGAATCGGCAGATAAGAGCATGGGGTATGTCGTTAGGATCAAAGAATAAGGAACTCGATATGCCTTCACTGGAGCTAATGAGTCTAAAATAGGCCGCTCGAAGGTAATTACATTACCGTTAAGGTCTACCTCTAAGTATGCAGTTCTACCTTTAGCCAAAATCTCACCATACGTGAGGGTATCATTACTTCCTCCTAAGCAGTAATCAATCAGATTCAGAATACTGGATTTACCACAGTCCATGTCCCCCCAAATCAGATTTATACCATTTTCAAATGTTGCCTCATACGAGGTATCCACTCCGTGGATAACAATTTTCTTCACAAAAATGTAAGGGCTATTTTCCGTGTTCATTTGCTAAGAACTCCTTTATAAAGCACACTGAGAGACTTACTCACCAGCGGCTTGAGTAAACCTATGTTAATTTGCCACGTTGGTGGAGGGGTCATTGCTTCGGCAAACTTTTTATTAGTCGATGCGATAAAGAAATCATCTCCTGCGCGTGTAATTTCTAAATAGCCTTCGCTTTCTAACACTAAAACGCTTTTCAAAAATTCTTGATATTCCTGGAATGCACCATAGTCAATATTGCTTGAGTACAGAATTTCTGAGCAAGGAGGTTCATTTGAAAGTCGGTCAAATTTCACGAGAAATTCATGAAATAATTTTGGATTTCTTACCAAAAAATCGAAAAAAGCCGCTTTTTTGATAGATAGAATATTCTTACCTTTTTGGTTGAATCCTAAAATGCTAACGATCAACCAGCACCGATAAAGACGCACAAAAAACTCTTCGCGATAATCAATTATCGAAGACATGATGACCTCTACATTTTTGCCAAGATATCTTGGATTCCAATTTTGTCAGACCAAGTAACTTGAGTATTAAGTTTGTTTGCCAACTGATGCAGTAGTCCCTTCTTGTGCATAAAGTTAATGTAGTTCACGCCACTAACCAGAACCTTAGAGTCTTGCTCCAATAGTAAGTCATGGACTTTAGCAAAGACTTCATTTGCTTCGAGCTTGCTAGAATGCGCGTTGTAGGATTGTTGATATAGAGAAAGAACCTTCGTCTGTAGGTCTTGGAGAGTTATCCGGTCCTTTTTATCTGCTGCTTTAGTTATTATCTCTGCGTGAAAAAATGATCCTTTAGCATCATCAATCCCCTTTTCACCTACGTCCGATAAGATCATTTTAATAACAAATATCTCTTTCTCGTATGAGTTTGACTCCGGTTTGTATACTGTTGTCGCTAACTCGGACATTGTAAAATCATAAGCTCGGCTTTTTAAGAAGTTGGCTGCCTGAGCACAAACCATATCATTAACGTCAGATGGCTTACAAATGGATATATGGTCATGATCAACCACAAATTTATCTGATCTTTTTACAGTAAACGGCAAAGCACTAACCTCGTCGACGCATTCGTCATGTAGTGCAATATAGTACTGAGCTTTGGGGAGGCTCTCTTTTGCATCTATCCACGCATTGTTTAGTGTGTCGCTATAAGCATTTAATGGCTGAAGCTCTTTGGCATTAAGATTGAATGAACCCAGCAAATAGCCACCAATGGATCCTTTGTGAGGGACTGCGAGAGATAGATAACCAATTGGCTCCGGTGTGTCTCCTTTTTCATGGTTTAAGATATAGTCTTTAACAATCAACCCCCCCATGCTGTGAGCAATAAATATGACACTATCATAGCTACTTAGGTTGGTCCTAACATAGGTACTTAGCAGTTCACTAATTCGTCTGATAGGTTGGTTTTTCTTGACTTTCCCCGAGCCCAAACCAACCAAACTGAGCAGCCTAACTACCAGTGCAGAATCAACTAAACTGGCAATCTTTGTATAGTAATCAAACTCATAAAAATCATAAGACTGATCGATTTCACGATCAGCCCTTAACAAGTCCGAAAAACTCTCCCCCTTGCTATTCTTCCAAGTACCTGCGCCTCCTGTGAACCCATGTACAAAAACTACGCAACTTTTCTTCATATTTACTCCGTGTCGCCGGGGAATTTCTCTAGGGGTAAATCTAACGATTCAGAAAAAGTGGGTAGATTTATTATATAGTGGAAGTAATAAGCCCCTTTTTCCTCTTTATATAAAGTAACTTACAAGCAATTCCAGCACACTTCAATTGTCAAAATCACAATTTCGGTTTCACAAAGGCTTCCTGTAAGTATGGACTGACCCCATGGCTGTAGACATATCCTGTCCTCACGACGAGGCCTGTTCAAAGGCCTCCGGACTGACGCCGCCGAGATGATTGTGGCGCTGGGCCCGTTGTAGAACACTTTAAAGTAATCGAAGATATCGGCTCGGGCCAGATCCCGAGTTTTATAGATGCGCTTTTTGATCCGCTCTTTTTTCACAGAACTGAAGAACGATTCGGCCACCGCATTATCGTCGGGTATTACAGCGCACTAAGGCCGCATGACTATAACGGAGGGTTACCCACAAACGAATCGGAAAGCCGATACTGGAAAAACTCTAAAGTGGTGGCCAGTTTTAGTTGATCACATCACCAGTTGGTCACCACTGGAAGCCGTTGAATCACAAGACACAGGATCTCCCTCACAGACAACAGGCATACCGTTGATAGTGATCCATGGGCCTGTAGATAACTCCGTGCCTTCATAAGAGGTTTTCCCGTCAGAATGAGAGGTGTAGGCATTGCCCTGGGCGAATACACCGAAGCCGTTGACCGTAACAAAGTCCACGGCTTCAGTTGGCGGGCAGGAAGGGAACTTACCGTACCCAGAGCAACTTGAGGTTTTGACTGCGATTTTTGGCATAAAAATGCCTACAGTTGTTGTACGTGTGGGCAGTTTATGAATCGTTACATTTGAAATGCGGAGAATTTTGATTTTTTGTTGTGATCACTTAAAGACAACTCCTCATTTTTTGTAATGCTTTAGAGGAGGAGGTAAGTTAAAGTATCCTTTTATTCAATTCTCTTACAATGGATTAGTTTAAACAATGGTACTTCACACATATCAAATAAACGAAAATCTTAAACTTACACTGTCCAAAAATGCTCTTGATCATGTCCTCCACGGCGAAGTCACGGATAAGGTGTTTGAAACTGATAATGGGCGTATTGCTAAAAAAGTAATCTCTGGAGGATTACACACCTATTCAGGATGGCAGTCTTATTTAAGTAAAACTCCCGGTCTGAAAAATATTTTACTCTATAATAACAAAACCAATGACGAATGGTACTACGAGCGAGAACTTCAAAATGGAACTATTTTGTTAAAATTACCAGAGTCAGTTTTCACCTCTAAAGCAGCAAAGATGACATTATTTCCTGAGAATAATTATAAATCAGGATTTCTCTGGAAAACACTATTTCCAAAGACAGTTGGTGAGAGCGAGATTCTTGATTTACTGAATGATGCTTTGTTGAACATCAGCAAACATGAAAGCCGTGATGGTGAGTTAATTTGTTATTATAAAATAGACGAACCGTTGAATTGCATGAGGATCGCTGTTCTATATCGAAACGGCGAAATTAATTCATTCTATCCTACATGGTCTCAACCAAATACTGGGAATAATGGTAAACCTTTCTCATTCTTTGATAACATTGGGCATGTTATTTCAGAGTCTTCATTTGTTAATGAATCGGAAATTATTGACGTTACAGATGTGGGGCTGTTTTCGAAGTTATCTACCCTTGAGGAAATTCAAGATGTGACGCCTGAATTATTTCTCTCTCGGGGTGCAGTTACCCAGGACATTAAGGAGTGGGACGACAAACGAATTGACTCAATAAATTCATTTGCGGAGAATTATAGCTTCGATGAAATACTTGAGATATATAATTATGTGAACGATGAAGGGATATCTAAGTACCATGACATAGTTTCACAGAATGCGTACTCCCATTTTTTACCAAATATTAAATTATCAGTTGGCTTTTTTAATGCAATAAGTTTCAATCAGAATATAGCTGAAGGGATTATGGCTTTGTTTTTTTACGATCAAAAAAATAAATCAAAGCTATATGCCAATACCGTTTTAAATTTAATCAGTAATATGTTTACATCTCCATTTATGGATATGTGGGCTAAAAAGAGAATTCATTACATAATTGCCAATCTTAATTTAGAGTATCATGATAGAAACTTTCCTGCGGAGTATATTGACTGCCTTTCAACATCGCCAACTCGCAGAGAGTTCTATTCGGAATATTTCTACGATAGTCACAATAAGAAAAAAAACTATAATTCCATTGAGACCTATGAAGAAATCGCTGATCTTTTTGGTTTAATATTAACCCCTCCGCAGTATGAATCAGTAACCTACTCACATTTTTTACATTATTTTTCAGACAATTTAGGCGAATCATATTCTACTAACTTTACTGACGAGGAAAGGACTGTTTTTTTGCTAGAAGCCTACCCTGGTGATTACTATGAAAATTATGTTCAGGATAATCTGAAGTTCTATAATCAAAAAGTTTTCACTCACTCCAGCTTTATTCTGGCAGAATATTTGGAAGTTTTTGCTAAAGAGGGGGTCGCAAAACCAATCAAGCTTCATAGAGTAATATATGAATACTTTAAACTTCAAGTCGCTCAACGCTACAGAATTAACTTAAATTACTCCGATTATTATGAAATACCCGAGGTGGTTACACTCCCTATCGAGAAACATGATGTTTACGCTACTATATTAAAGCATGAAAGAAATTCTAATAGGTTTATGACGGACACGATTATAGAATCTGTTAAGAAATATCTATTGACTGTTGAAGACACTAATTTATCAAAGGTCTTAAAGGATATTGAAAGAGTGGATAGAAAAGAGATTCCGAGATTTCCAATTCCATACCATTTGATTATTGAGATGGTGAAAAGGCCGGAGTCAGTAGATGTTAATTACCTAAAGGCTTTAAGAGTATTAGAGGTAGATGCAACGGTTTAATAAAGTATAACCTTCTGTTAAGAGGCCAAATTATATGGTCTCTTAACCTATATCCATCAAACTCGAATTCCCACGATGTCAGAAATAAACTCACGACCGTTGCCTTCGCTGGAGATAGATCGTAAAGCGTGAAGGGACTTAACTTGAAGCCTTTGCTTTCGTATAGCTCGATGATTGAGGGGGCATTGCTGTTCGTTACGACAATACTGGTGACACGCTGATGGGCTGCAACCAACTCTTCTGCAAGGCGGATCTGCTCCTGGAAGGTGAATGGTTTACGGATGCCCCCCATTTATGATGAATGGGGGGCATTGGCACCTGAAACATAACCTTGGTAATTAGAGGGGAATGTGCGTAAGCGGCAATATATAGACAGTTAAACGCAAATGTAACGTTTCAGAAGTAAGCAGAAATGAAAATCAGTACAAAAAAATTACTGGTGTTCAACTCCTCCAAAACGGAGGAGCTAAGCTAAAGAATTCGCGCTACCTACTAATAACTAACTAATTTAACTATAATCTCAAAAGCTATGATTGATTTTTACTTGCCAATATAATCTGCATACCACTGCATCATCTCCATCCTCCCTTCTAGATACTGAGCATGGTTATAGGTCCCACGAATTGAGTTCTTATCGACGTGAGCCAACTGTAGCTCGATCCAAGCTGAATTAAATCCCTGCTCATGCAAAATAGTACTCATAGTGTGGCGGAATCCATGCCCTGTAACGCGACCTGCATAGCCGATGCGCCTTACCAACACAGTCAAAGCCATATCACTCATCGGTTTCTTTGGGTTATTACGTCCCGGGAACAGCAACGTTCCTGTTCCCGTTATGGGTTTAAGCTGATTAAGCAGGTCAATTGCCTGGCTTGATAACGGAACCAGATGAGGGCGGCGCATTTTCATGCGCTCTGCTGGCACGTTCCAAACCTTCCGCTCAAAATCAAACTCCTGCCACTCCGCTTGCCTCAATTCCCCTGGCCTTACTCCCGTTAAAATGAGCAATTGCATCGCAATCTTTACAAGCACACTACCGGCATAGGTGTTCAGAGTCCGAAGAAACTCAGGCAATTCATCCTGGGTTAAAAAAGCATAGTGCTCTTTCTCATGAGGACTCACGGCGCTGGCTAGATCAGGTGCTGGATTGTACTCGGCCCTGCCAGTCACAACAGCATACTTCCAAACCTCTCCACAGCGCTGGCGAACCTTACGGACCTTCTCAGTTGCCCCTCTTGCTTCTATCTTTGAAAGAACTGCAAGCAACTCCATCGGCTTGATATCTTTGATTGGCCGGTGACCGATATAAGGGAACACATCCTTTTCGAAGGTTCTCAGCATCTCTTCGCGGTAGGAGACAGACCAGCGGTCATAGCGACGCTGATACCACTCCCGCGTGATAGCCTCAAAAGAGTTTTCTGCGTCTTGTTGACGACTAAGTTTTTCAATTTTCCGTTCAAGAGAAGGATCGTTGCCAGCCGCTAATGTCCTTTTAGCATCCTCTCGCTTGCTTCTGGCTTCAGCTAAAGAAACATCGGGGTAAACGCCAATAGCGAGCAGCTTCTCTTTACCTAACGAACGGTATTTGAGACGCCAGTATCTTTTACCGTTGGGATTAACCAGCAGGTAAAGCCCACCACCATCGGCCAGTTTGTAGGGCTTCTCTTTGGGTTTCGCAGTTTCAACCTGACGAGCAGTCAGCTTCATTGGGGGTACCTCTCAGCAGGGGGTACAATTATACCCCCATCCATACCCCCACATTGAGCTTGACCCTGGGGGAGTACAATTGAGTTCAATAGACTAATAGAATGCTATAACTGCTGATTTATCAAGGGAAAATTGAGTTTGGTAGACTTCAGGAGACTTGAGTTTGGAGCGGGCGAAGGGAATCGAACCCTCGTATAGAGCTTGGGAAGCTCTCGTTCTACCATTGAACTACGCCCGCTTCGAGATGCGTAAGGCATTATAAACCTTACGCTCTCCTTAGCAAGTGCCGC
>OJJP01000189.1_pt1 | contig 36907 bp, 38 predicted proteins | sample 1596261 | NCBI WGS metagenome assembly OJJP01 (sample SAMEA4350154, study PRJEB24818) | metagenome | biome: human; feature: gut; material: faeces | place: Denmark | collected 2013-09
GTATCACAATTTGATAAAGATGGAAAGATAATTCAATCAGAACCATTTAATCCCGAATATAAAATTGTACCTGAAGAATCTACAGCTACTCCACATTATAATAAAGAAAATACATATAATTTATTGAATAGATATAGTGATGATTTCTTACTTTATTTATTTAATAATGTGGCTCAAGCGCCTACTAAAAAGAAAGATACTACATTATATGCTCAGTTGGGATTAAAAATACCTAAATATCAAAATCCTTCAAAGCCGATTGAACTTCCTCCTTTAAATTCAGAGGGTATAGTTGGTAATTCAAATGTAATAAAAGATCAAAGAATTAATAAACTAATAAAAGATGTTAGTTTATGAAATACAAATAACGATTTATCTAAATTAGAATTTAGAGATAGTTTAATGACTAATCCAACTAAAGCACTAGATTTTTATAATGAATATAAAACTGCTAGGCAGAAAGGAGATATAGAAACATTATATAATTCTGGGAAAACGTGATATGAACCAATAATGGTAAGAAATTCAAACTATGAATGAGCAAAAATAGTTACAGATAACTTTAAAGGCAATGACTCACAAATAAATGCAGTATTAGCAAATACATATACCGAAACTCAAGGATGAACTAGGTTAAAACAAAATAAAAAGGGTCCAGCAAAGGGTATAATGATGTTTGAACCAAAAGCTCTAGAATTGTATAACAAATGATTAAATGGAAGAGAAGATTCTATTGCACTACAAGTTCAATATGTTTCTGAGTTATTTAATGAAAAAAATAAAATACTTAAAACTCCTTGAGATAGAGCCACCGAAAAAGATAAACAAAAAGCTCTTAATACATCTGAAAAAGACATAGACAAATTAAAAGATTGAGAAAGAAGCATTTTTATGCACAAAGGATATACTACAGAGCAAGCTTGGCAGGATTGAGAAAGTGGAGATCTAACTAGAGCTACTAAAGCATTTGAAGCATTATTTCTTAGAGCAGGAAAGCCTAATCTAAATAAAAGAATAAGAGCAGGAGAAGCTATAAATAAGTACTGGTATGGAAAACAATAAATTATATGATAAAGTAATAACAAAACTGCAAGATAAAGATACTCCAAAAATTGAATTAAAAGATTATGGTTTTTATAAAAATGCAGCTGTAACTTTTATTAAAGATTCAAAAGTATATTATGCAGTTTTAAATAATGGATCTAATGGTAGTGAAAACTCTATATTAAATCCAATGAAAGAGGTAGTTTCAATTATGGAACTATTAAAACAGGAATATCAAGAAATAGATGATGTCACAATTTGTGATGTTATAATTGATATTCTAGATGACGTTTATACTTGAATATTTCTAATATATTTAAAATAAACTGATAAATACATAAATATATAAATACATGTTTGCATTAAGAAAAATTTCAAGTAATGGAGGTGAAATAAATTTCGATTTAGGAGACTATTATAGTTTAATTACAAAAGAACGTTCTCCAGAAGAATTTGAAGATAAAATGAAAGATCATCCTAATTATGATGAAGCTTATGCCTTTATTTACTGAAAAGATGGAGTATTACCATTATATAGAGGACAACAAAACTATATTGTTTCTGAAAATGGGGCAACTTATAGTAACTTAACATATAAATAATATGAAAACAATGACTTGAAAAACAAAATTAATTATTGCTGCAATCGTAATTGCTTTAGTATTAGCAGGTTGTGGCATTGTATCAGCTATGAGCTTTGGAAGTCTTTTACTAGCTTTAACTAGCTTTATAGTAGGTTCTGCTTGTGGGTGGTATGCAAAAAATATTTATGATAAATATTTCAAAGATAAGTAATGAAAATATATAAAATATTCTACATATTAGGATTAATGTTTATGGCATTATTCTTTTTAAGTACGCTAAACTCAGCAGTGCCTTTATATGCATTGCTGAGTTTAGTATCCTTTATAATTAGTGGAAAATATTATAAAGAAGATGATTAAACAGTTTATATCACAAAATATCACTGGGGGGGGGGTATTACTATAAGTTATGTAATAGGAGCAACTCTTTTTAGTAAAGGAGTATCAGAATTAGTATACGTTGATGAAACTTCTGCGTATCACCTTTTAAAGAGATGAAATAATGAGTTAATAACGAATTTTACAATTGAAGTTCCAAAAAATATATTAACTTCTAGTTGAGGTCTTCAATTAAAGTGGGTAAATCCTGATTATGAGGATGATTATAAGAGTTTTATTCAATCTTCTGTATATATGGATGGAACAGACATTACAAATTATGCTTATAATGACCCAAGCACTGCACCTGATTCACATATTAATTTTAATGTTCTAACGGATGTTGGAGTTATTAGAAAAAATCTAACTATTACAATTAATCAACTTCCTATCAATGTATTCTATTTAACTTATAATTCTATTGATAAGCCAACTAGTACATATGTTAATTTCAACCTTAATTCTAGTCTAGGTGTTACCGAATCAACAACCTGTAAACTAACTTATGGAATTGAAGGTGCAAGTACTATAAAAACTGTAACATTACCAGCTGGAGAAAATATAGTAAGAGAACAAACTGGAGTATTTTTTACTACAATTCCATTAAATATGTATATTACTCCAAAAGAGTCTTCTAATATATTAAATAGACAGAATCTTTATTCTGGATTTGTTTGTATGAATTTTGATGACGCTTACTTATATAATTCTACACCAGATGAACTTTTAAGTTGAAACGAGGTTAAAACTAATTTCTGAAATAATAATATAAGTAAAACTAAAGTTACATTAACTTTAACAACTACTGATGGAGATATTGTAAGTGCTCTTACGATGTTATCTCTAGATAATAAAACTTTAATGTTCTTCTTTGATCCTAGAAGTAATATATATAACCAAGCAGTTGAATCTATGACTTTTAAAGACGAATATTTAGGGTATAATCTTAGATATGAATTCCCAAGTAGCACTTCTGCCTGAACGACCCAGATACAATTAAATGGACAATTTATAGGCCTAACAAATATTGGAACCTTAGAACCTGTTCCATTTAGGGGAAAATATAAAATATAATAAAAAAGGAACCCAATTGGGTTCCTTTTGTTTTAAGTTCTCATTTCTACACTAAATACTTCGAAATTAATCTCTACGTTTTCTCATTTTGGAAGACTGACTGCAGTTACAAATCCTCATGAAGAAGACATAACTAGATGACAATCAACATCATTGTGTGTTTCTATTTCGTTTGTATCTATATTTCTTATTGTAACATTAACTCTTCCTATATTATCCATTCCAAGTACTTCTATACCATCCTTCTATACCACATATTGCAATAAATATAAAATAGGTCAGTTCTGGGTTTATTAATATAGGATCTTCTTCCTCTTTCGCTAAATAATAGTTTGCATTTTGTCCTCAAGATTGATATACTTGTGGTGGATAAGATACAGGTAAGAAATCAGAATACATTCCTTCATTTAAGGATAGTTCTTCAGAAATAGCTCCTCCATCTTGTGTTATTAAGTATAATTTTGCTTCTTATGTATTTGGGAATGCGGTTAAAGTTCCTTCGTATCCACTATTTCTTTGTTACAATAAATGTAGCACCAACAGAATATACTGTAGCATCATTAAGAGTAGCTATATCTTGTGCAAATAGTTTAGTATTATTTCCAAGATCTTCTGATTCTGTAAATATCATAAAGAACCCTTCATTTGAATAATTCATAAGGTTCTGCATACATGTATAAGAGCTTGCATTACTAATTACAAAATGACATGTAGAAGAACCTGCTCTTATCATTAGGTCAGACTCACCTATTCATTGATTCCAATCTGCAGGCATTATAACACATTCTTCTGAATATTTATTTCCCAGCATAAAAGTAAGTGATGCAAATGCTGCTAAAGAAGAATTCTTTGGATTTCCACTAAGGCCATTAGTGCCATTAAATAAATCTACAGGAGTATCTAATTCTTGTATAACAGAGTCTCCTGTAAAAAGAAAATTTCTAAATTCAGAATCAGGAAATTCTATTATATTAAAAGCAATCGGATATCCAAAAATGTCTCAACTTCTTTGAATCTCTTCTATAACATTAACATTATAAGGTGCTGCAACTGCAGTTAATGTATTATAATTTCCTGAAGAATCTAAATCTGTAGGTTTTGCTAATTGTAATATGGCATGGAACTCATCATTACCCTTATGATACGTGCAGGTAGCTACTAACACTATACTTTCAGGAAATGTCTTGTTTATATTTTGTGATATAAATGTTTTCATTTTCTTTTATTTTTGTTTCTTGTTCAAATTCAAGAATTTTACTATAAAACTCAAAAAAGAATTCTTCGAGTGTTATCTTGGAATTCCTTTTTGCATTTTCTAATAAATCATTCATAGTTATTACCGTTTAGGAACTCCTCCAAACTTATCAGCTTGATTTTCTGGCCAAACTGAATAATAACTTTTAGCTCTAAGTTTAGCACTAATTCTTCTAAGACCTACTCAGCAAATACTGCATAAACCAGGGCCAGGTAAATAAAGCCATCCTCATCTAATACTCTGTCTTGTGTGGCCTCATTCATGATCTTTAATGCTGTTTCTATTATATTTTCTAGCAGATTCACCCATTAGAATATATAATCCTAATGAAATACCTCCAGGAAAGTCGCCAGCATAAATTGGAATTTGTTTGTATGTTTCTTTATACTCTACATTATAGAGTTTGGTTAAGATGAGACCTAGGAGACACTGTGGGAACTCCCAGATCCATCTTAATAGTTTAATATATCATTTCATATGTTATGCTTTAAAAAAGTATAGTTTTTTCCCATGTGTATTTGGAGAAATATCAATGTGTAATCAAGAGATTTCACCTTTATTGTCTCATTTTTCTACTCGTATAGGATATCTAAGTTTATCTTGATTATTTTCGAGAATTTCTCTCATCTCTTTAGCAGTTAATTTAGTTGATATTAAATCAAACGCTTGACCTTTATAATGATAGCCTGTAGGAGTACCAACTCCACATCCAGGTTCTCTATAACCACTATAATTTCTAGATCCTCCTGCATATCAATTATTGCATATAAGAGGAACATTTAGAATTTCTCTAACATTCTCTAAAGCTTCAAGAGCTTTTGGATCTAGAAATTTTATAGCATCATCACCATATTGATTATATATTTTAGATGATACTAATTCTTTTACTTGAAAATATTTATTTGCTTGCATATTAATTAGTACATGGATTATATAAGCATGCTCATGCATGTCCTATAAAAATCTTATTTCTAATATAATTATCTTCAATTTTATCTAACATTGTATAAAGCTCTGAAATTTTATATAATCAATGCTCTCCTTTATTTGAAGATTTTATAATTAAAGGAGTAAAGTTAAGTTCTTTAGATATAGAGGCCACTATTTTGTTTGCATTCTCAGAATATTCATCAGCATCATATAAACCATAAAAATCTTCATTTATAATAATATCTTTTAGCTGAGGTTTAATTCCAAAAACTTTAAACCGCTCTCACTCTATCTGAGATAAAAATCCAGAGGACAATCTTTTTGAAACAGTATCAATATATACTCTAGCGTAGTATTCTTCTGCAACTTTGATTATATCTGGCATAGTTTCTTTTAATGATTCAAATGAACCAAAAAATAAATCTTTACAGATTCTTTTTTGAGTAGAATGACCATCTTTCAATCTTGAAAGAATTATTACTCTTACATAATAATCTTTTTCAAAGTGAAGAATAGGTTTTAATATCTCTAAATTATTTATCATTATTGAAGGTATGTGTTAATATTATATATGAGATAATCTCCTACCAGACTTTCGTCTATATAATTTGAATCTCCACTTACTTCAGTTTGTCCAGTTATAATAGGTATTCTTATCTGTTCAACTGCACTAAGTATAGTATCTATTTCCCCTGCAAAATAATAAGAAAGTACTGCATAATTTATTCCCATATACATATTAGAAGCCATTCCATCTTTATCTACACATCTTAAATCAAGTTGAGGTCTTGTCATACTAGAAACTAAATCTGCACGTTTAGCTCAATTAGTTTGTAGTTTACTTATATATGGATTGCTATTTGCATTAAATTCTAAAGTCATAGGATTGTTTACTACTAATATTCCTTCACTTGAATTATATAAATCTGCTTTAAACATTCCTTGATAACTTCCAAACTGACTATTATCCATATAAAGATTAGTGTTTACTGCAATATATTCTCCTGATGTAGAAAACCCTGTGGGAGCTATATAATCGTATTTTGGATTAGGGTTACATATTTCAATAGTTGCAGAATTAAACGTCATACGTTCTAATGAAGATATTGGAAACGATAAGTATACAGGTATAGCAAAATTCTTATGATCGAAACCAATACCTGTATCTTCTATTGTTCCCACAGATACAGTATAGTTTATAGGTAGTGGAGTATCAACTCTCAAATGAGTAACTGTTAAATTTACAGTTATTTTAAAATATTGTTCTTGATCATCATAATCTAAAGGATAATCAAATGAAACCCCAAATAAGTAATTAGCCGTGCGTAAGGGTTCAATATTTGAATCTGTAATTTTTGGAACTGTATAATTTGGGCCATAAAAATAAAAATAAGACTTATTTATTTTTTTACCCCCCCCCCCGTTTTGAAAGATAAATTGTTTTATCATACCTTTATTTTTTACTCTTATTTCACTTAGCAGCATTCTGAGCAAAAATAGCACGTTTTCTGGTTACTGGATTTTTACTATGAGTTAATTCCTCAGTAGTTTTGCCAGTTTTCTTTTTAGTAGCATTAAATTTACCTCTATTTTCTGGTTTAATATGGATTTTACTACCATTCTTCATCATTTCAAGATAACCTAACATAATATTATCTAGATTACCTTTTTCATCTGCAGGTTTACTATATGCCTGCGCAATTTTGTTTAAAATTTCATCGTTATATTTCATAATTATAATATTAATAATTGAATATGCACATTATTTGTGCAAATATAGTTATTTATTTATTTAAATACAAACATTTTACTGATTTATTTGGATATACAAAAAAATTATTATATATTTGCATCATCCAAATAAAATTATACAATAATTTAAAGAATTAGATATGGCTAAGAAACAATACGATTTAAGCTCAGGACTCTCATGACTAGGGACTATCCTACAGTATATTAGAGATTATGGAGTATGTAGTATCTTTAAAGCCTTAATCATCATGTTTATGTTAAGTATTACTTTGAGAATATGTTATGATCCAACATTTTTATTTGATAAGTATTCAGAATATATGAGTCAGAAACATTCACAAGAATTGTTAAATAGGATTGAGGATGATAAGAAAGTTAAAGATCTACTTCCAAGACTATTATATATGTCAGGTGCAAATAGAGTATGAGTAATACAATATCACAATGGTATTTCTGATTGATTATATGGTTCTATGCGATTTGAGTTATGTGGAGAAAACGCACACTCAATCAAAGAACAATATGATAATTTTCATCTTAGTTGATTAAATCTTCCTGATTATTTAAAAACACATAATCAGTTTATCGGTAACTTAACTACTTTAGAACAAATAGATCATGTAATGTATGATCTATTTGGAAAAAATAATGTAGAATATTTAGCATGTACTCTACTAAAAGATGATACTGGAACTCCAACAGGAATTTTAGGATTCACTTGAGAAAAAGAAAACGAAGTAGGATATGAAGATAGTACTATTAAAGAGAATTTAATTAGATACGGAGCAATAATAGGACAATATATAAAACCAAATATAATAAACAATGCCAAAATTAAGTAATGTAAAGGAAAAATATGTTAATGGATATCAAGTAGACAAAGAAACAGAAGATGTTATTTATTCAGATGCAAAACATCTGTACTTAGATAAATATGATAATAAGCCTTATGTATCTGTAACAACATTGATACATAAATATGTTAATGAGTTTGATTCAGCATTCTGATCTGCATATAAAGCTTGCGAAGCTTTAGTAGAACCAGAAATTTTTAAAGTTGTTAAAACTACATTACTAAATACAAAACGTTGAAATCCAACTTTACTTGAAAAGTTAAATATCAACGAAGAAGAGTTTGAAAATAAACGGGCAGAAATACTTCAATCGTATGAAGTAGAAAGAAATAAATCTTGTGAAAGAGGTACAAAAATACACGCTCAATTTGAGAATATGTATTATCAATCTGAAGAACAAGATCTTAAAAAATTTGGTCTTGGAGGAAAATTTACTTGTAAGAAGGGATATTATCAATTAGATTTAGAAAAAGGAGTTTATCCTGAATTTATGATTAGTTATAAATCAGAAGATGGTTTATTAAGAATTGCAGGACAACTTGACTTACTTATTAAAGATGGGAATGATATTTATATATATGATTATAAAGGACTCCCTCTAGATACAAAAATTCCAACTAAAAACGGATGGACAACTATTAAGGATATAAAGGAGGGAGAAGAGATATTTGATAAAGAAGGAAATATAACTAAAGTGTTACATAAATCAGATATCCATTACAATCCATGTTTTAAAATAACTTTTGATAACGGAGAGTCGATTGTGGCAGACCATGAACATAGATGACTTATTTCTTTTAGGAATATAGATAAAACATTTAGGGAAGTAGTTATGACCACAGAAGATATTGCAAAGTGGTTAATTGATAAACCAAGAACCTCGTACAATATCCCAAAAATAATGAACGCAAATCCTCTAAATCTTCCAGAAATAGAACTTCCTATAGATCCTTATGTACTGGGATGTTGACTAGGAGATGGCTCTAAGTCATGTGGAATTATCACTAATATAAACTCTAAAGTATGGGAAGAAATAGAAAATAGAGGATATACTTTTGGAGGAGATCTTTCTGACGGAAAATCTGCGGAAATGCGAACTATATATAATATTAGAAAAAAACTTAACGATCTAGGAATACTAAATAATAAGTTTATACCTGATTTATATATGCGAGCCTCTTATCAACAAAGACTTGATTTGCTTAGAGGGTTAATGGATACTGATGGTTACTATCATGAATCTAGAAAAAGATTTGTAATGGGAACTACTCAGAAATGACAAGCTGAAGATTTATTAAGGTTAGTAAGTACATTAGGCATAAAAGCTACTGTTTTTGAAGTAGATAAAAAATGTAATGGAAAGATATTTAAAGGATGAGATGTATGTTTTTCAACTGATGGATTAAATCCCTTTTTAGTAAGAAATCAAGATATCGACTTCCCATCTAAAAATAAGAATACATTTAGAAATATTATATCTGTAGAAAGAGTTGATACAGTAGCAACGCAATGCTTAGAAGTTGACAGTCCATCACACACGTTTTTATTCGGTGATTCAATGATAGTTACACATAATACTAATAAGAAAATCGATAAGGAATCATTTTATAATAGATTTACTAAAAGTAGAACTATGATGAAATTCCCAATGGATAATATTATGGACTGTAATTTTTATCATTATACATTACAATTATCATTGTATGCATATTTATTACAGAAAATTAATCCAAACTTTAATATTAAACGTTTAGTACTAATACATATTGACCATAATAATCATATTACAGAACATGAATGTGATTATTTAAAATCAGATGTAGAAACAATGTTAAAACATTATAAAAGAGATATAAAGATTAAATCTGAATTAGATTTAGATAAACCTATAGTATTTTAATTATGGGACTAATAGATATTATTAGTGGACATGTTAATGAAGCAATTAATAAAAACGAAGACTTATCTGAAAAAAGATTAGCAATTTGTAAAGAATGTCCATTATACAAAGAAACGCCAATGGGTCCGATATGTAATCCTAGATTATATATTAATGAAGATAATAAAACAGACTATTCAGATAGACCAAAAATTGGATATAGAAAAGGTTGTGGCTGTGTCCTTAGTCGTAAAGTTAAACTACCTCATGCTAAGTGTATTGTGGGAAGGTGATAATATATTATATTTATATGAAAATATGATAATAAAGAAAATTAGTAATATAATTATTGGCTGATACCGAAAACTTTTTAACAAAAAAAGCGAGTTGGCTATGAAAAGATTAAATATTTGCAAAACATGTCCCTATAAAATAAGAATATGTAAACAAGATATTTGTGATCTGTGTGGCTGTATACTTGATGCAAAAGCTAGAGTTGAAGATGAACAATGTTATGATAATAGATGATAATAAGTATAATTTAAAAATGTAAATGATTATGGGAAAAAATCTTTTAGGAAATGCACACATGCAAGAAATGGGAATTCATCTTATGGGAGCAAATATTAAACATGAAACAAAGGAATTAACGCCTGAGGAAATTGCTGCTCACAATAAAAAAATGGAAGAAGAACAACTTTTAACAGCAAATAGATTACTTGAATTAAATAAAGGTGCCAAAGATGCATCTAAAATGAAAGTAGCAGCAACTGGATATACTGTTATTATAAAACCATTTGAAAAAAATCCTTATAGAGAAATTAAAACAAGTGCTTCAGGTTTGATTCTTCCAGGAGATCTTTTTGCAGATACATATAAGTCTGATGATACTGGTGAGATGGAGAGAGCTGAACAATTTATTGCATGTGGTACTGTTATTTCTGCAGGACCCGAATGTAAATACGTAAAACCTGGAGAGGATATATATTACAGAAATTCTGTAGTACCTGTTCCATTTAATAATATGGGTTATTACGCTATCAGTGAACAAAACATTATATGTCGAGTAATTGAAAAGGACAAAGAATAATATGATAAACGAAATTGAAAAAACGTTTTTTAACCCAGGAGATGTAGTCACTTTAAAACATGGTGATCTTACATCTCCTGTTATGTATGTAGTAGAAAAAATTACACAATCATACAAACATGGTAATGAAATAACTAATATCTTTAAAGGTATTAAATGTAGATGATTTGATAAGAATATGGTTTTACGTGAAGCAGTATTCTCAACAAAAGATTTAAAATTTTATAAAAACAAGTAATTATGAAAGCTTATTTAAACAATGGTATAACAATAGAAGGCACTGTAGCTGAAATTAAAGAGTTTTTGGAAGGACAGAATTATACAATTACAACTACTCCAAATACTACTCCTATTTGGATTTATCCTTCGCAACCTTTAGACCCTAAATATAATAAATTTGAAATTACTTGCTCTACAACAGATATTTAACAATAAAACAATATCATCATGGAACAAGAAGAATTAATGCAATTTGTTCAATGACTTCCATCTAAAGTAGAAGAATTCCAAAATAAAACTCCTGAAGAAATTGTAGGAAAGCTAAATGAATTAGCACAAACAGAAGATGGTATGAATACTATTTCTGGATTGATTAATCAATTTAAACAAGAGCAATCTGCAGGAATGTTTAAACAAGGAGGCAAACTTGCTTATCTTGTTAATAAATTTAAAGATGGAGGATCTGCAAAGAATGAACGTAAAGAAAATAAGAAGGTTGTAAAAGAAGGTAAGAAATCTTCTAAATTCAATCGTACTGCATATAGAAATATGAAATCTGCTATTAAGGATCAAGATCTTGGATTAAGTAGAAGAGAAGTCAAAGCAGCTGCAATGAAAAATATTGTAGGAGATAATTCTAAACCTAAAGTAACAAAAACTGAAGGTTCAGTTATTTCTCAACCTTTATCTTTTGGAGTATCTATGAAAACTGGAATTACTCCTAAAGTAAATGTACAAACTAATGTTACTCCTGATTTATCTCAAGGTAATTTCAATCAAGCTTTTGCAGCAGCTAGAAGTGCAGGACTTACTAGCTTTACTTGAAATGGAAAATTATATGGAACTCAATTAGCTCCAACAAGACCTGCTCCTAAGAAACCAAAACTTCCACAATCTAATCTTAGATCAAGGAATATTCCTGAAGCAGAAGAAGCTGGAATGTCTGCAGCTAAAGGAATTAGACCTACAAATATGAATGAAGAATTAGTTATAACTAATCCTTCATATAGTGATTACATAGTGGCATCTAATTTAGGTAATCCTAATAGGTTTGATAGTAGATATGTAGGACCTAGAAGTATGTCGGTTAATTATGGAAATAATGCTACTTTAGGATCTATTCCCGTTGAACACCGCATCAATCCAAGAAACCTTGGTTCATTTTTCCAAGAAGGGGGTAAAACTTCTCAAAGAAAATCTGATAAAGCTCGTAAGGAGTTTCATGGAGTAGATTTATTTGAATATAGTCCTAATAAATGAGTGCACAATGGAGCACAAGTTGCTAGAAGTTTAAAACCTGGAGTTAATCAAACTGTATTACCTAATGGAGTTGGTTTAAGACAAATTACTAGAAATAATATTACAACATCAGAATTAGTATCTCCAAATAAACAAGATACTCTTTATATACACAATGGCGTTGGAGGTAGAGTAGATAGTAATATTGATGATTCTGGAATTCTTGGATTTTTAGGATTGAGACGGTCGTCTCCTGTAAGTAATAGATATAAAGAACTCCAATCAAAGTTTGGAGCACAAAAATTTGCTGAAGGAAAAATAATTCCTAAAATAAAACGAGACACTGTTGTTAATAATGTAGGTAATCTAACAGATAGAGGTGTAATAGATAGAGAAATGATTATTGCAGGTACGATTCCAGGAACAAATAATCAATTAATCGACTCTATTCGTAGACATGTAATTGCTCCAACTTTTGAAAATCCGTACTTAGGTACTCAAACTATGCCTGGAGATACCTTATATTATCGTACTTCTGGAGTATATACTCCTTCAGGAAATGCGCTTCAGAGGGTTCAAGACAATAATTACAAACCTACAAAAGAGGAAAAAGAAAAATTAAATAAAAAATAATGCTAGATTTATTCCTTTATGATAACGTAACATGTAATCTAAAGATTAACGAATACGAAATACTATTAATAAAGGAGTTTGCAGCGCTGTGAGATACAGAAAGAAATAAATGTAAAGAAGATCCAAAAGGAACAAAGAGGTTAAGAGCTTGAAGAGAATTTAAATATATATGGTTGTTTTGTGACTGGAAAAGTCCATATCAACAATACTTAGAGAGACAAAAGCATGATGCAGCTATGGAAGATTCTGGATTAACTCAAGAAGAATGAGACGATCCAGTCTTCCATGCAGCAGTTAGAAAATACATGGAAATCAAAGATTCTTCTAGAATACTTAGCCTTATAAAAACAGCGTATCGAACTCTTGAAAAAATGAGAGTATCTTTAGATAATATAGACCTTGGAGAGAGAGATAATAATAGTAAACCTATCTTTAAGGCAAAAGATGTATTAGCTGATATTGCTAGTATTGGAGTTATGGCAGATAAATTAAAAGAACTTGAGCTTAATTATAAAAAAGATCAAATGCAATCCAATGCTAAAAATAGAGGTGATGTAAAACCTGGATTTATGGATAGTTAAGTATGGTAAAGACAATTAAATCTTCAATGTCTCAAGCACGTAAAAAAATGCTTGAACAGATAAAAAATAAAGAAGAATCAGAAGTCAAAAGAAAGAAAACAGCTAAAGAGAAATATAAGGAACTTAGAGAATCAATAAAAGATCCTGAACCAACTCCTCAATCTTTTTCAGATAAATTCGAAGAAGAATTAAAAAAGCAATTACAAGAAATGCTTGGAGATCAGAAAGAAGATACTACAGAACAATTTGAGTATACTGCAACTGATTTTTATAAAAAGAGAGATGGTTTGTGAGATGTGGCGGTCACTGAAGATGTACTTTACTTTGATCCAGAGTTATCATATGAGTTAACTGGATATCGACCAATTAATGAAACTCAAGGTTTAGATTTTGATCCTACTCCTTTTAATGAACTAGCTCAAATTTATGATAGAACTGGTTCATATACGGAATATCCTGCAGATTCAAAGCCTTATAATGATTTCTGGAGAGAGCAATATAAACGTTGTACTGAAGGTTATACAGTTGGCAAATATAGAATTACAGGAGATCATTATTTCTTTTTAAATTTCTATAGAATGGAAGTTATTTCTGAAGGAGCTAGAGGTGGTGCAGGTCGTAATGAAAAGTTTCCTACATTTCTAGCTAAACAATATGAATTCTTTCATTATGTTGAAATGGCTGAAAGACTACATAAAGATGTAGCTATATTAAAAGCTCGTGGTATTGGATTATCTGAGATTGTTGCTTGTTTAGCAGTAAGGCCTTATATAACTAATAGAGGTTATCGTTCTTTATTAACTTGTGCTGCAGAAGGTAAACTTACTCCTTTAAAAACTAAATGTTGAAAACAGTTAAACTGATTAGACATGAATACTAATGGAGGTATGCGCCACCTACGACAAAAAGTTAATAATGCAGATACTAAGCGTGCATCTCAAGTTACTCCTGATGGAGTTGAATATGGTTGAATGTCAGAAATTGATTCAGTAATTGCTGATACATCTGATAAAATTCGTGGTGATCGTGTCGACAGATTAATCTATGAAGAAGCAGGATCTAATAAATATTTAACTAAAAGTTGGATTCAAGGTAATGCTCTTGTTGAGCTTGGTGGTTATCATTTTGGAACACGTATTGCTTTAGGTACAGGTGGTGATGATATGGCACTTGAAGGTTTATCAAACATTTTTGCAAAACCAGAAGGGTATAATGTACTTCCATATAAAAACTATGATACAGAAGATAGAAAACCACAATTAACAGCTTTCTTTATTCCAGCTCATAAGTTTAGTTTACGAGAAGAATTCTTAGATACAAGAGGCGTTACACAATCTGAAGAATTTAAAAAGTTTTATGAGGAAGAACGTAAAAAATTAAGTGGCAAAGACCTACTTGATTATTGTGCAGAGCACTGTTTTATTCCAAATGAAGCATTATATAAGCAGGGTGAAAATATCTTTGATTCAATTGCAATTGCAGATAGATTAACCCAAATTAGGATATTTAAAGCAGGATTAAAACCAGAGTATGTATCATTATTATGAGATCGTTCTGGAGATACTCCTGATTTAACAAAAGTAAAAGTTATAAATAATCCAAATAGTAAAATTGCTATATATGAAAGGCCACTTCGTGACGAAGATGGTCTTGTATTAAAAAATTTATATGTTGCAGGAATAGACTCTATTGACCAAGGTTCTGGAGATTCTTCTACCTCAACAGATGTATCTGATTTCTGTATAGTTATTAAGAAACGTATATATGGATTACAAGAAGCGAAATATGTTGCGATCTATAAAGATCGTCCTCGAGATATTCGAGAAGCGTATGATGTAGCAATGAAGTTATTAGTATGATATAATTGTAAAGCACTACTTGAACATACTAAGATTAGTATTGTTACATATTTTAAAGAAAAAAAGAAAGATAGTCTATTTATGAAACGTCCTGCTTCAACTCTTGGAGATATGAAAAGAGGCAACTCACAAATGATTGGTGTACCAGCTACAGAAGCTATTATCAAGCATGGTCTTGAATTAATTAATAATTTTGTTAATGATTACTGTTATTCAATTGATATTGATGAAATGCTTGAGCAATTGTTAAAATATTCTTGAGAAAATAAACGAAAGTTTGATATTATCGCGAGCATGGAAATGGCGGAAATTGCAGATGAAGAGCTAATGAATATACGACCTGCCGCTCAAGATAAATTAGCAAAAGAATGAGAAAATATTGGATGGTTCACTAATGAAAAAGGCTATAAAGAATATGGAGTAATACCGCAAAAGAATGGAACTCGTTGATAAAGTATATGAAATAATTGAAAAGGCTATGTGTGCATATTACACTGGAGACTTTACATTAACTATAGATGGTAATCAATGGAAATTAAGTTTAGATTTAAATCAATGAAAAGCTCCACTAGTTTTAGTCTATGAAGGTGATGAAGAAGGTTTTTTCGAATTTCTTGAAAAAGAACTTAGAAACAGACAACTAGATAGAACAAAATATTATTCTGGAGAAATGACTACTCCAGGTGAAGGAAATCAATATATAGTATTAGAATATGGTGATAGAGAATGAAGTAAAGAAGATTAATGATGCGATAGGTAATCTTGTATATGATAAAGTTGCTATAAGAAAAGCTTATGGATATTATCATTGTCGTAGAGATGCAGATCAATTCAAACACCTAGAAGAAAATTACGGAATTGGGACTCCTACATCAGTTAGTTTTACACCATTAATTAAGAAACATATTGATGTATTAGTTGGAGAATATCTAGGTTTAAATCAAGATTTAAAAGTATCTTGCAAAGATGAAAAGACTGTTTCAAATATAATGAGAGAAAAGCAACTTAAAATTAGTGCAGAAGTATTTAATTATTTGCAACAGTATTTAAAGAATAACATTATTGCAGCTATTATTGAAAATAAAGAAATTGTAAATGATCCTTTTATTGAAAAAGAAATCAACTCAATTCAACAAGATATTGATCAATCTTTTGTTTCGGAATATGAAATTGCTGCACAAAATATTCTTGATTATTTAAGACAATCAAGAAACATCGATTTAAAACGTAAAATGGCAGAATTACTTACAGATTTACTTGTTACAGGTACTTGTTACTATAGAGTAAAACCTACAGAAAGTAATTCAAATGTCAATATTGAAATTTTAAATCCCGTTAATACATTTATAGAACGTAATCCAAATTCTCCTTATCTTGCAGATTCTAAGAGAGTTGTTATTAGAAAATGAATGTCAAGAGAGGATATCTTAAATACATTCAGATCAGAATTAACTACAGAAGCAGCTAAGAAAATTAGAGATATGCAACAAACTGCTGATTCAACATCTCCTACTTATTTGGTTAGATATGTTGGTAAACCTGCTGAACCTAATTTACGAGCGGATAATTTACATACAGGTATTCTTGCAGGACTTGAAGCACATCCAGGATGACCTGGAGATTATGATTCAATAGAACCTATAAAAAATCATCTTATTCCTGTATATGAAGTTGAATGAATTGAAGCAGATTATAAAACTGGAGAATTAACAAGACATGAAGGAGTAAAAATTGGTTCAGAAGTATACATTACTCGTGGAGAATCAAAGTATATTGTAAGAAGTGCAGATTGTCCTAGTAGATGCAGATTATCTGTTAATGGAATGTTTTTCTTAGATAAAAATGGAGATCCATATTCATTAATAGCACATACTATGGACCTACAGGATTAAATTATATGAGTCCTGTATAAACCCCGTGAATTGCTGGAAAACCTTAAATTGAATAATAGTAAATTTAAGACAATCAGCAGCTAAGCTTAGATAGAAATATCTTTGAAAGTTCAACGACTATCCGAAAGGAGTACACTTAAGTAAGTGGAAGTGCGGGGACAAGTTTAATTTAAAATTAATTATAAGTAGTTATGAAATATAATGAAACAGAATTTATTTGAATTAATTTTAAATCAAATTTGTATGATATAGTCTAATCTGCATGGTGACATGCAGCAGTCAAAAAGACGGATATAGATTAACGACCTATATCGAATAAACAATGAAATATGATTTACTTATATATTTTAGAGATAATCTTATTGCTTCTTCAGGAGGAGTTGGAGATTGGATGGATGTTTCTTTTATTCCTTCGTTTTTAGGTGAAAAATTAACAGATCGAGTTAAAGCTTGACAAGCATATAAAAAGAATGGCTTAGCATTAATAAATAGTAAGGAGGAAGGTAATGAAGGTATGCCTAATACTATTTTTAATGGATTTGATGATACAGTTAAAGCTCAAGCTATTCAAGGTATTCAATTAGCTATTCAAGCTGTAGAACAACAAGCTTCTTCAATTACAGGAGTGTTACCTGAGAGGTTAGCTCAATATGAACAGAGAGATGCTGTATCTAATGTTCAACTTGGAGTTAAAATGTCAGGTTTATTAACTAAACAATATTTTGAAACCATGGATATAATTTATAAAGAAGCTAATTATGATATGCTTAATTTAGCTAAATTAGTATATCCAAATGGTATTACTGGTACTATTGTGTTAGGTAATAAATATTCAAGAATATTTACTGCACTTCCTGAACATTATACACTTACAGATTTTGATTTACATATTGAGGATAGTTCTAAGTCTTTTAAAGATATGGAAACTGTAAAGGCTCTTAATATTGAATTAATTAAAGCTGGAATGTCAGATCCCGATATGGCAGTAAGTATTGCAACTGCCAATAGTATGTCCGAACTTAAACGTTATGTAGCTAAAGCTACTGCTGTTAAGAAGGAAGAAAATAATAGTGTTTCTCAGTTGCAGCAACAACTTCAGCAATATGAACAAAATCTGCAACAGTTACAGAAACAAAATGAACAATTACAAAGGGAATTAGGTCAATCACAAAATCAACTTGAACAAAATAGTCAAGCTAGACTACAACTTGAAGCTGAAAAAGTAGCTATTGAAAGAGAAAAAGTTAAAAACGATAAGGATTATAACGATAAACTTATTGAAACAAAACAGCAACAAGTTCAAATTCAAGCTGCAGAAACAGTTGATACTAATCCTTATAATGATAAAATAAAACAAGTTGTATAATATGAATAAAAAAATAAATATTGATGTAATTGTTAGATCTGATTGTAAATTAATTGCTGTAGATAATAGTGATTATTTAGGTGTAGATTTAAGTCAGTATATAATGTTAGAATTTCTATCTTATAATACTGATGAAAATTTACTCCCAGAATCAGTAAAAATAAGAAAGGAATTACATAATCGAGGACACTATTTAAGTAGATTTGCATCTGAATTTACATTAAATGTTGATGGAACTTATTCTTATTATAAATTAGTAGTTCCACAATTAATGCATTTTCAAGACGATAAAGAGCCTGATAAATATATTAATTTAATAGATGAATTATTTTTTTTTAATGGAGATCTTTATAAATCTAATATTACAGACCAGGAAGGATATACATTAGACGAAGTAATTGAAAGTTCTGAAATTATTGATTATAAAGAAGCATATGAATTTGTGCAAGAAAATAAGGCTTCACAAACTTTCTATTGTCCAATAAAAAATGTCTTTAGTGTTTGCAAATTACAAAGATGTTTAGTATATTTGCAACGGCAATTACTGTTGAATAACAGTAAAATATGTAGTTATGATAAATGTAAAACAGATGAAAATTTAAGGAATCGCAGAGATTTCTTATTAAGTGCTATGTATGTGTTTGATTATCTAAAAGATATGGGGAACTTTACAGAAGCGCAAAGAATATTAGATAATTTATCTTCATGTAATTCTTTATGTGGAGAGGAATTAGGTAATATAAATAATAGTTGTGGTTGTGGAAATTCTATATAATGAATTATATAAAATATTTGTTCAAGAATTAATTAATATTAATATTGGGCATTTACCTGATAAAAAAGCATTATTTACAATGAACGAATTAATTAATGCAATTGATTATATTGAACACGGTAATCCAACTAATAATGAAATAATCAAAATAATTCAATATTATGAAGAGATCTAATGTTAATGTAATCATAGATAATGCAATAAATTCTCAAGACTATTATAGAATGTATAGTTCTAGAGATTTTTATAGAGGAACATCTTTTAAGATGGCAGGAGCCTGAACTCCAGACACTCATTATTTCAACGATGAACATATTATTGATTTTATATCTTGTGAAGGAGCTTTATTGTATTGTCTAAGAGGTCATTTATCATCAGAATGAAATAAGCCGAATCTAATTTATAAAGACGATATAATTGTTGGTGTAGAATCTAATCCGTATTGAGCTTTTATTATGGGAAATAGTGGTAAAGGTCAAAAAGGAGATAAAGGCGATATTGGTCCTATCGGACCAAGTGGAACTGATGGTATTACTCCACAATTAAAAATTGAAGACGGTCGTTGACTACTTTCAATGGATAAAGGTCAAACTTGACAAGATATAGGCCAAGCTACAGGTGATCCTGGGCAAAATGGAACTGATGGAAAGAATGGCTCTGATGGAATTGGAGTAATTCCTGGAGGAACTACTGGTCAAGCATTAGTTAAAAAATCTGATGCAGATTATGATACAGAATGAAAAACTATTTCTGAAGGCGGAGAAATTCCTAATTTTGATGCAGAAGTAGCTAGTGTTTCTTCAACAACTGAAGCTAATGCTAATGTAGTTTTAGAAGGAGATATATTTAAATTTAGTTTTGGATTACCTAAAGGAGCTGATGGTAAAGATGGAGAGAATGGCAAGGACGGAACAAATGGGACTGATGGTTCTAATGGAGAGGATGGATTAGGTATTAAGTTAATGTATGCAAAGAGTGGAAGTGTCAATACTCCTCCTGTTGTAAATAAAACTAATGCAAATCCTGGTTCTGTATGAAGTACAGTTGTTCCAATTCACACATCCTCTGAAATTATATGGTCAATTACAGCATCTTTTAGAGATTCTACTCTTGTTGGAGAATGGTCAGATCCTGTTCAAATGACAGGAGAAAAGGGACAGGATGCAGTAATACCAAATTGGAAAACATACGTTTATAAATTAAGTGATAGTAAACCATCAAAACCTACAGGAAATAGTCCTAGTCCGTCTGGATGGGAAGATTATCCTACAACTAGTGGAAACTGGTGGCAATGTATTGGAACAGTTAATGGAGAAACAGGACTTGTAACTGAATGGTCAGAAGTAATACCAGTTAATGGTAGAGATGGCCAAGCTCAAGATGGCAAATTTACAGAATTTAGATTTGCTGTAAATACAAGTAATTCAAATCCTCCTACATTAAACGCAACAGTAAGAACTCCTTCAGGATGGTCTGTGGTTCCTCCTGAAAAATCTAAAGATGGATATCTCTGGATGACTACAGCAACTATTAATCCTGATGATACTTTAAATACAAACTGGACTGCTCCAGTTGTTATAAGTGGAGAAAATGGTACAGACGGAATTCCTGGAACTCCAGGAGAAGATGGAAAAACTACATATTTTCATATTAAATATTCTGCTGTTGCCAACCCTACTTCTTCAAGTCAAATGACTGAAACTCCAAGTACATATATTGGAACTTATGTAGATTTTACTCAAGCAGATAGTACAGATCCCTCTGACTATACTTGGGCAAGATTTGAAGGAATTCAAGGAGAAAAGGGAGAACAAGGAATCCCAGGTACTAACGGAGAAGATGGAAAAACAAGTTATCTACATATTAAATACTCTAATGATGGAGGTGTAACCTTTACAGGTAACAATGGAGAAGATCCAGGTGCTTGAATTGGAATTTATGTAGATTATAATATAAATGATAGTGATGATCCTTCTGACTATAAATGAACCAAAATAAAAGGAGAACCTGGAATTACTGGTGATCCTGGTCCAGCAGGTAAAGATGGAGTTGATGGGTTACCTGGAATTGGTATTGAAGTTCGTTATTGCTTAGGAACTACAACTATTTATGGAGGAACAAGTACTCCTGGAACAACAAGACAGCCAACAGGTTGGGATTTAGCGGTTCCAACTCCAACTGAAGAGACTCCTTATATTTGGTTTATTCAAGCTAGAGTAAATTATACAAGTAACACTGATAAAGTTGGTACAATTGAAGGTAGTTGAAGTACTCCTACTAAATTAAGTGGAACTAATGGATTAAATGGAGAGAATGGTTCTAAAGGACAAATAATTTATCCTGAAGGTATTTATAATGTTAATACTGTATATCAAGGAACCGCAGATAAAACTCCTTATGTATATGATTCTAATGATGCTAACTATTATGTTTTAAACATAGTAGGAACTTGGCAAGGAACATTACACAGTAATGAATCTCCTAGCACTGATACTAGTAATAGTTGAGTTAAATTAGATGCATTTGAGGCGCTGTATACTAAAATTGGGATTATCGCTAACGGTCTTATTGGATCTGCTGTATTTAATGGAAACTATATGTTTAGCCAACAAGGTATTGATGCAAGTGGACAAATATCTACACAATATCAAAACTTTGATCCAGAAATTCCTACAGGAGGTGAGTTTACTCCAAATATACTATTTGATTTTAGAACTGGAGCTGGACATATGGCTGCTGGAAAGATTAAGTTTGGTAGTGATGGAAGGGTTGATTTAACTAACATTAAAATTAATAATGCTATTATTCAAAACATTAAACAATATAGTCTTACTCAGTCATCTGATCCACATATACTAGATTCATTATATTCTGAAATTATATATTCGCCAACGATACACGAAGATGTAACTCTTAAAGTAAATGCTTCTGAATATCAATTAAATATTGATGATTCGTATTCGGGAGTAATTCATAATAAGTCGGATAAACAATTATTTATACTTCCGTTTGATAATGGAAATGATGATCAGTCTATTAAAATTTGTGGGTATTATAATGGAAGGTTATTATTTTCTTATGATGAACCAATTCTTTTTAATGCTTCTCAAATTTTACTTCCTGCAGGAGGAATACTAGAATTTAAATTTGTTCCATCTTCAATAGTGGATAATTATTATGTTGGAACAGTTTGAGTAGAGAATACATCAGATTTTGAATTAAAAACATGAAAGCAAAATGGAACCCTACGTTCAGATCTTTATTATAAAAGTTATGATGATTATAATAGTGATTCATTTTTAGCATATGGTGAAGTTTATTTTAATTCGTCTGGAGTGCCATCTTTATCTTCTTTTTATAGATGTAGAACTGACTTAGTATTAACTGTGAGTCAATCTGGAAATTTTGCTGCAAATTTAAATTTAACAAGTATTTATCCTGGTAGAACTCTATCAATAACTACTGTAGCTATTTCACAACCTATATGAGATGGGGCTTTGTTAAAAATGTTTTATGGTTCTGCAAGAGGCAGAATTAATGGGGCTTCTTTAGATGTAAGAACTGGAGATGGCAAAGTACCAACAACAAGTATTAGTGTTCCATTTTTAATATTAGGGTCAAAATAATAAACTATGAAGAAAAATAATATATTACCTACTATAGATCTACAAAATTCAAGAGAGTATTCTGGAGCTTATAATTCAAGAGATTTCTATAAAGGAACTTCCTTTAAGATGGCGGGAGAATGAATAACAAATACTCACTATTTTAATGACGAATATATTGTAGATTTTGTATCATTTGAAGGAGCTTTATTGTCTTGCATTAGAAGTCATACATCATCTTCGTTAAATATGCCTGAATTAGTTCGAGAAAACGATAAAATTATTGGTATTAAACCAAATCTTTTCTGAGCTTTTGTAATGGCGGGAGTTGAAGGACCTACAGGAAAAGTATGAGTTCCAGAGATTAATAACGGAATACTTTCTTGAAAAGAAAGTAATACTCCTCCAAGTTCAACCTCAATAAGTGATCTTAAAGGCCCCGCTGGAGATACTCCTATTATCGGCATTAAAAAGGATACATCTAATAATCATTATTATTGAACAGTATCTATTAATGAAAAAACTGAATGAATATTTGACGATAGTGGACAAAGAGTTTTAGCTGAAGGTTTAACAGGAGCTACTGGAGCACCTGGCATTCCTGGAGAAGACGGTGAAGATGGTATAACGCCTCAATTGAAAATTGAAGACGGATATTGGTTTGTTTCTTATGATAAGAATGATCCACCAAAATCATGAATTAAATTAGGACAAGCCAAAGGTGACAAGGGCGACAAGGGAAATACTGGAGCTACTGGAGCACAAGGACCTCAGGGACCTAAAGGAGATTCTGGAAGAACACCTGCACTTGTTAGAAAATTTGGAGATCCTGATAATTTAACAGATGATAGAATTCTATGGGGATATTTAGGAGATCCTACTAGTGAATGGGTTACACTATGCTATTTAGAAGAATTAAGAGGAGATAGTATTAAATCAGTTAATATTAGTGATGCAGAAGGTCATTTGGAATTAACTATGGAATCAAGTAAAGTGATTACTTCTACTGGTTCTGTTCTTCCAAGATTTAATGCAGGAACTATTGAAACTGTTGAGTGAGATCAAAATCCGTCATTAGTAATTGATAAAACTAATGCTCCTAGAGAATGAGCTTTAAATGTAAAAGTTCCTAAAGGAAAACCTGCTACAGTAACTGTAGTTTCTGAAGTAGAAAAATTAGCACCAGATGCACAACCTTATGTAACTGACTTAAATCCAGATATTAGTGATGCAAATCTTAAGTTTGGAATTCCTCAGGGAGAAAAAGGAGATCCTGGTGATGAAAATATAGCAATCGGATGTCAATCTGATTTTCCAAATAACGAACCAGAGCACGATAAGATTTGATATGATCCTTGTGATGAATCCATGGATGAATATTCAGTTCAAGACTTTTTATACAATTCTTATATTGCTGTTGGTGGTACTCTTACACAAGAACAATTTGAAACTGCTTGAAAATCTTTTCCCAATACATCGGGATTTGAAATAAGATTCGCAAATAGTTTTGAAGAGTTAGGAGATCCAACTGTTGATAAGTTAGGAAAATTATATATGATTCCTGCAACATCGACAGTACTTCACGACTTATTTGAAGAATATATTGTTGTTCATTCTCCAAGTACTACAGAAGATGTATATATGTGGGAAAAATGAGGAAGTGGACAAATAACCGTAGATTTAAAGGATTATTATACTAAGAGTGAAATGGATCAACAGATACAAAAATTAGAAGATAAAATTGAAGAGGTTTCCTCTATAATTTGAAATGATGTTAACAATTAATTTTTAAAATATGGCTAATAGTGTTGTAAAATTTTATAGAGGCCCACAAGCTTCTTATAATTCTACTACGCATGATGATGGTATTTATTTTGCCACAGATACTAAGAAAATTATTATGAATAGCACTGAATATGGTGGCGATTCTAATAAGAAAGTATCAAATGTAGCATTAAATGCCAATGCTAATGAGATTGTAATTACATATACAGATTCCACATCTACAACTTTGTTACTAGGTAAAGCTACGGTTACTGCAGATGGTCTTATGTCTAAAGAAGATAAAGCTAAACTTGATAGTTTAGATTCTACAGCAAGTGGTTCTTATGAATCTTCGTTAGATACTAGTGTAGCAACAGTAGAGAAACTTGGGGGCATTAACGCAGGTACAACTGTAGCACAACTTACAGGTAAGAGTTATGATGAAATTTTTGATACTCTTATCTTCCCAACAGTTAACCCCACATTTACTGCTCCTTCTGCAAGTATCTCTTTAAAGAGTTATCAGAATGTTCAGGAAATCGGAGCAAATGCTCCTACTGCGGCAAACTTTAATGTAAGTTTTAATGCAAGTGTGATTACTCTAGCAGGAAAAAAACAAAACAATAGAGCTGGTGCACAGGATATGGAAGCTTCTAAGATTCTATATAGTTCAAGTAAAGTAGAATCTTTACCAGAGAAAGTAGTAGCTGGTGCAATGGATTACTACTATCGTGCAGCTTATGCAGAAGGTCCTCAACCTAAAGATTCAAAAGGAAACAATTATCAAACTCCACTTCCTGCTGGAAGTGTAGATTCTGGAAAAACAACTGTAACAGGTTATCGTGCAGCTTATTCAGGTTTAGTTTCTACAAATGCAATTACAGAAGAGGTTATTAAAGGAATGACTAAAACAGTTTCTGCAAAGAAAACTATTAAAGTTTCTGGTCCTATTTCTGAACAATATATCTGTTTTGCAGCTCCAGCAGGATGGACAGTTTCAAATATTAAAGACAGTAACAACTTTGATGTAACTAGTTCATATGCAACTAGTACAGTTTCGGTTACTGGTTTAGATGGTCAAGCTGTTAATTACACAGTATATTTATCTGGTAAGATGACACAACCTAGTACTTACTATGTAAACTTTAACTAATTATGGCAGAATTTTTTGGTAAAGGTATTTCGGTAGGTTCAGGTTTTGATTTAGGTGCGAATCTACCATTAGATAATAGAACGGTTCAAGCTACATTAGCTGACCGTGACGCAATGCCTACTATTCAGTTAGTAGAAGGTCTTTTCGTTTATGTAAAAGAAAATAAGACAGCATATATCCTTAAAGGGTTTGATCCTGATGGTTCTAATAGAGTTTGGGAAACTGTTGCTACTGGAAAAGTAGTTGAGATTATTGATTCACTTGAAAGTGATAAAACGGATGCTGCTCTTTCAGCAGCACAAGGTAAGACTTTAAAAACTCTTGTAGATGACTTAAAAGCTTCTGTAGCTGCAGCTCTTGATTATAAGGGTACTAAAGATACTTACGATGACCTTCCTACTGAAGGAAATAAGAAAGGTGATGTATGGAATGTAGTTGGAGCTCATGGTACTACTCCAGCAGGTACAAATTATGCTTGGGATGGCACACAGTGGGATCCTCTGGGAGGTACAATTGATCTTTCAGGCTACTATACAAAAACACAAGTAGATGATGCAATTTCTGCAGCAAAAACAGAACTAGAAGCAGCTGATACCGCTTTAGAAGGACAGATTACTACAGTTACTAATCAGCTTAATAACAAAGTTGATAAAGTCGAAGGTTCAGGTTTAATTTCTGATACTGATTTAAATCAAATCAGAACTAATAAATCTGACATTGAATCTTTACAAACATCTGTTGGAGGTAAACAGGAAGCTCTTACTGAAGGTCAGGCAATTTCAATTACAGAGGAAAATGTTATTGATGTTAAGTTAGATCCAGCTTCAGATGCAGCACTATCAAAATCAGCCGAAGGTCTTAAGGTAGATCTTAGTGGAGTAAAAGGCTCAACTGTAAAAGTTGGAGTTGCTATTACTGGTGGTGTAGAAATCGGAGCAGATCAAACAGTTGCTGCTGGTATGCAGGCTCTTAGTGATAGTATTCAAACTGCTGTAGCAAGAGGTATTACATCACTAACAAGTCCTGATAAGACCGTTACTGTTACTGTTACAGGTACTTCTAGAGCTTTAGCTGTAAATGTATCTAAATTAGTATCAGCTTCATCTTCAATTAAAGTTGGAGACGATGGCAAATTAGATATGTATTGGACAGAAACTAAATAAAAAATAATAATTCCTCTTCCTCACGTTAGTGAGGGGGGGGGTGTAAAAACTCAAAAATATAAAATGGCAACAAATTTAAGTTTTCAAAAAATTGCTACAGTTCCCGCTTCAGGTCTTGTAGTTGGTAGAATTTACTTTGAAACATCAACAGGTATGATTAAAGTAGCAACAAGTGCTACTGCTGTTGATAAATTTGGTGATGGCGTCAAATCTGCAAGCTGGGATAAGAGTGCTAAAACCCTTAAAATTATTAACGAAAGTGGAGAAGAGATTTCTCTAAATCTATCAGATGTAGCCTCAGCTTCTGCAGTTACTACAGAGCTAGCAAAGAAGTTAAATATTGGAGCATCTGGAGATGCCTCAACTGTACAGAGTTATTATGGACTGAAGAAATATACAGATGAAGCAAAATCGTCTGCAATTAGTTCAGCTAAATCATATACAGACACTGAGATTGGCAAAATTCCTGCCGCTATTGTTTATAGAGCAGACGGTACTACTATTACACAAAGTCGTGATAGTGGTGATAGTACTGTTACATTTGCTGTAGGTACAATTGAGCAAAGTAAAGTTTCTGGATTGACAGCTGTCCTTAAGGCTAAAGCTACTACAACTGCTCTTAATGCAGTTAAAGCTACAGCTGAAGCAGCAGCTCCTCAAGCTACTACGTACACTAAAGAAGAAGTTGATAATAAAGTAGCTTCTGCTGTTGGTAGTGTATACAAGACGAAGGGTTCTGTAGATGATGCTTCAGCTCTTACTGCTCTTACAGGAGTTGTTATTGGCGATGTTTATAATGTAGTTGCTGCAGGCACTCTAAATGGAGAAGCTTTTGAAGCTGGTTCAAACTTTGTAGCAATTAAAGCTGGTGCAGGAAATCAAATAGGAATGTGGGATAAGCTAGGTGGAACAATTGATCTATCTGCTTATGCTACTAAAACCACAGTTACAAGTGAAATTAGCACTAAGATTGGAACTTTAGATAAAACTGATACGGCTGTCGCTGGACAAGTTGTTTCTGCAGTTTCTGAAACTGATGGTATTATTACTGTTTCCCGCAGAGCTCTTGTAGCAGGTGATATTCCTACTTTAGCTACTTCTAAAATCTCTGGACTTGATATTGCTCTTAATGGAAAGGTTCCAACTACAAGAACTGTTAATAGTAAACCATTATCAGCTAATGTAGTACTTGCTGGTGCAGATATTCTAGTTGGAGGTGATGGAACATATGGTGAGAATGATCTTCAAACTGCAATTGAAGCAATGGATAGCAGAATTACTTCTGCCGCTGATTCTAGAGTTCAATCATTTGGAGGACAGACTGGAGCTATTACTGTAGATACAGCTAATACTACTAATGGACAGGTTAAATTTAGCATATCTAGTAAACAGCTTAAAGGTACAGTTAATGGTCTTAAGAGTGCAGCTTATACCGAATCAAGTGCTTATGCAACTTCTGCTCAAGGTGCTAAAGCTGATTCTGCAATTCAGGTAGTTAATGGCACTGTTTCTAATTATATCGCAACTAGTAAAAGTGAAACTACAGTAACAGTTACTTCTATGCTGCAGGCTGTAGCTAGTGCAAGTTCAACTGCTAAAGGTCTTGCTGAAGCTAGTGATGTAAAAGCTTATGCTGATGGTTTAATGACTTGGGTTGAATTCGAATAAATTAAGATAATAAGGGGATAGGGATTTCCCTATTCCCTTTATTTTTAACCTATAATATTATAGGTGCTATAAAAATATAGACGCTATGGCATATAAAACAAAATTTTTACATTTTAAAACTAAAGCATCATACGAAGCCGAAAGAGCAAAAACTACTGCAGGAACAGAGGAACGTAAAGTATTTGACGCATATATATCCTTTATTGATGAAGGTCTAATGATCTGTACTTGGGGTAAAGAATATAAATGTGATATCAGTGCTTCAGAAGTTGAAGCTTTAGTTAATGCAGGAAAAATTAGTCCTGCGACAGTAGCACCACTTGTTGCAGGTACTGCAGCAGTTGGAACATCTACAAAATATGCACGTGAAGATCATAGACATCCTGCGCAAACTACAGTAAGTGGTAATGCAGGAACGGCTACTAAATTAGCAACCTCAAGAGTAATTGCAATAGCTGGAGCAGTATCAGGAAGTGCAACATTTGATGGATCTAGTAATGTATCTATTAATAGTACACTGAATGGTTTTGATGCATCTAAGATTACTTCTGGAACTCTTAATGCTGATCGATTACCAAATATTCCAATAGAAAAATTACCAGCAGGGGCTTTAGAAAGAATGTTTGTGATGGAATCACAAAATGCAGCAATAAATGCAGTAAAAGCTGGTACAATTCAAGAAGGAGATGTAGTACAAATAGGTAGTAAAGGTTTAATGTATTTTTGTATAGATAATGCTGCTACTACATTTGGAAATGCATTTAAAGAGTTTACTGCAGGAAGTGCAACAAGTGTACCTTGGTCTGGAGTGACTAATGCTCCCACAAAGCTAAGTCAGTTTAGTAACGATGCAGGATATTTAACTTCAGTTCCAGCACAAACTTGGGCAAGTATTACAGGGAAACCTACATTTGCCACAGTTGCTACTAGTGGTTCATATAATGATCTAACTGATAAACCAACTATCCCATCCTTATCAGGGTATGCTACTCAAAATTGAGTAACTAGTCAAGGATATTTAACAAGTATTCCTGCCGCAACCTCTAGTGCTTATGGAGGAATTCAAATTGGATATACAACAAGTGGCAAAAACTATGCTGTACAGTTAAGTAATGGTAAAGCCTATGTAAATGTGCCTTGGACAGACACTAATACAACCTATAGTTCAGGTACTAATATTAGTATTAGTGGAACTACAATTAATTGTACTTATTCTTATACTTTACCCACAGCTACAAGTTCAGTACTTGGTGGAGTTAAAGTTGGAAGTAATATTACATTGTCTTCTGGGACTATTTCATTAAGTAAAAGTAATGTAACTTCTGCTTTAGGCTATACTCCTGCTAATACTAATGATATACCTGAAATTCCTATAGCACTTCCAAACCCATATGCACTAACAATTAATGGAACTTCATACACAGGTTCATCTGCGGTATCTATAAATACTGCAAGAATACTATCAACGTCTATTTTAAGTAGTTCAACAGTTTCTGCAGGATATAGTTATAGTAGTACTTCGTCAAGAACTATTTCTTCTCTGAGTGGGTTTAGTTCAAGTAATCCTGATTCAGTTATTATAAGCTCTGCTAAACTTACATTTACTGCTTCTAATGCAATTAAGATAAATGATCTTGCAGATTTATCTGGAACTTATTATATCTATTGTTTAAGTTATATGGCAAACGGTAAGGTTGCTATTAACGGTGCAGTATATGCATAATCTTAAAAATATATAAATTATGAGTGTAAAAATTTATGATAAAAAGCAAAAGAAATGGATTATTTTTCCTGGAACAATTGGTGCTCCTGGTAAAGATGCTTATCTTATTGCACAAGAAAATGGGTATACAGGCACTAAAGAAGAATATGCTAAAGTATTAACTGATATACCAAAAATTATTAATTCAATAGAAGAAGAGCCGACAGAAGGAAGTAAAAATTTAATTACTTCTGGAGGAGTATGACAAGCTATTGATGATATACATACAACTACTAATAATCAAATAAAAAGTTCAATTATAGATAATTTAGAATCTCTTGCTGTAGATAAATCATTATCTGCAAATCAAGGAAGAATCCTAAAAGAAATGATTGCTAATTTAGCTAATCTTCAAATTGAAATTGTTGATCAACTTCCAAGTATTGGAGAGACAAATATTATTTATCTTGTTAAGAAATCTGGTTCTGCTCCAGATATACATGATGAATATGTATTTGTTGATGGAAAATGAGAGAAGATTGGTGATACAGAAATTGATCTTTCTAATTATTATACAAGAGACGAAGTTGACGATAAGTTAACAGGTTTTGGAGCAGGAGATGTAATTGCAGAAGAGGCATTTACTACTGCGGATAGAGTAATAACTTCTAATGGTTCAGGAAAAACTGTTAAAGATTCAGGTATTTTAATTAGTAATTTAGCATTAAAGTCATATGTTGATGAGAAAGAAATAGCATGAGATAAAGTTACAGGAAAACCAGAAACGTATGTTCCTGCAGCACACACTCATCCTCTGTCTCAAATTACAGATGCGGGAGCTCTTGCTTATAAAGACAAAGTTGATGAATCAGATCTTAACTTTGATATACCTGAAGGAATTGTAGTTGATTCTTCTTTAAGTATAACTTCTGTTAATCCTGTCCAAAATAAAGTAGTTACTGAAGCATTAAATAATCGTTATACAAAGTCTGAAACTTATTCTCAATCCGAGATTGATGAAAAAATTGGTTCAGCAGGTGGTGGAGATGTAATAGCTAGTGGAAATCTTGTTTCTGATTATATCATAATTGGAGCAGGAACTAAATCTATCAAAAATTCTGGTCAGACGCTTTCTAATTTAGCATTAAAGAGTGAAATACCTTCTTTAAGTGGATATGCAACTCAAAGTTGGGTTACAAATCAAGGTTATTCTACAGAGAATACTTGAAGACCAGTTAAAATTGGAAGTACAACTTTAAATGATAGTTCTACTACATTAACTATTGCTAATGGTACTGGTATTGGTCTATCATTTTCTAATGGAACTTTAACTATTACTAATAGTGCTCCTGGATCTTCATATACATTGCCTGTAGCTAAAAATAATGTTTTAGGAGGAATTAAGACAGGATATACAGAGTCTGGAGGTGCTGAAATGGCCATATATGTCTTAGAGGATGGTACTGCTTATACTCTCTTAAAAGATACTACAGTTAAAACTGCTTTAGGCTTTACTCCAGCAAATGTTAACGATATACCTGAAATTCCTATCGCACTTCCAAACCCACATGCATTAAATGTTACTGCAGGAGGTTCAACTACAAGTTATACAGGATCTTCAGCATCTACTATTAATTTAGATAGTATTTATGCAAAAAAACTACCTTCTGTAGACACTCCAGGTAAACCAGGATTGTATTTTGCTAGCAGTGGCTCTGTGAATGTAACTGAAGTATATGTTACAGAAGATAATCCTGATGCTATTATCTTAGTAGCGAATACGGTTAATGTAACTTTCGGAGAAAACTATTATAAAATGGATGGAATTGATAGTTTATCTGGAGGAACCTATAAATGTTACTGTATAACTTATATTAAAGGTGTTGCTTTAGTTAATGGAGCAGTATATAGTAAATAGCTATGATAAAGATAATTAAAGAAATATTGTTAAAGATTATTGACGATATCGATACTGGTAATTCTAATCTTAGTTCAGAAGAGTGCGAAGAAGTAATTGAATATCTTTCTGGAATAACTAATAAGAATGAAAAACTTAGCAAGTATCAAGCATGTAAATACTTAAAGATTAGTAGAGCGACTTTTGACAATTATGTTAAGGCAAAGAAGATTCCTAATGGTCGTAAACAAATAGGTTTTAAAGAATTATTCTGATATAAGAAAGACTTAGATAAATTTATAGAAAACAATTAGTAACAAGTTACTAATTATGGATCTTTGTAATCCTCTTAAGTTTAGAGACTTAAGAGGATTTTTTATTTTAATAGTAACGTTATGTTTTAGTCTTTTGCTATTGTAAATTTGTACTGTTGATCAACAAAACAAAAACAAAATGTTTAACAATTTAAGTATTTTTTAATATGGCAGAAGAAAAAACTTATGTGTTTGGTGAAGGTGCTGGGAATGGTATCTTAGGTCTTTTAGGTCCTATGCTTTCACAGAGAGGAGTAGATCCAAACGTTTTATTAGCAATGCAAGGTCGTAATAACGACGGTTTTGGAGAAGGTGGATGGTTCATCTGGGTAATTTTCTTGTTCTTCCTTATAGCCTGAAGAGGTAACGTTAACTCCTAAAAGCGAATTAGAGCAATTATTTAGAAACTATGGAATAAAAGTAGATAATTGTGTAGGATACGATGTAATGTATGTATACCATATGGCCAAATCAGATTTTTTTGAATCATCTATTATTAGCGAACAGTATTTATTACAGTTTGTTAAAGATTACTTAGATGATATAGATGGATATGATGGAAAGGCTCTAACAAGATTTTATGCAGACTGCATAGGCTCAGGAACTCCAATAATGTGAGAAGATATGATCTAATATGATAGTACAGAACATTTATTTGGAGGATTGAGATTGGCATGTAACTGTATATTATGCAGTAGATACTTATTATACAGATGAAATTCTAGAAGAGTTAGAACTAATAGGATGTAGTTGATCTGAACTTGTAAAAGCAGAAAATTTATTAAGAAGTAACCAATATAATATAGGAATTACCTATTCAAACTTCAAACATAAATGTTCCATTGTAGTTATTGGATTGACAACATCTGCTGAAGAATTTCAAAATACATTTGATCATGAAAAAGGTCATTTAGCAATGCATATTAGTTCAGCATTGAAAATTAAACCATATGGAGAAGAATATCAATACTTAACAGGTGAAATTGGTCAAAGTATGTTTAAAATAGCTAAAAGATTTTTATGTGATGATTGTCGTCAAAAGCTAGTCATAGAAATAAAAGAAATAGATAAAAAAGATTAATTTTTTACAAGATATGCCGCAGAAATGCGGCATTTTTTGTTTATATACAATAAATTAGATAAAAATTTGTTTATTTATTAAATAATCTATAACTTTGCAAATACAAATTAAAAATATGAACTAATATGAATAAAACTAAAATGAAAAAAATTGATTTAAATGTAGCTACTCGATTAATGTTACTTATGAATCTTCCTGAGCAAGGTTCTGTAACTGAAATGATTTCAAAAAGAAATGTTCGGAAAAAGATTGACTTTTCAAGTGAGGAAGTCGAAGCATTGAAGATTGAGAATAAAGATGGTAGAATTGTGTGGTCTCCTGAAAAGGAACTATTAACAGTTGAATTTACAGACAGTGAAATTGGATTCTTAAAGTCAATTATTGAAAAGCTTGATAAAGCTGGATCTATTACTGATAATATCTTAGACTTTGTAGAAGCTATTCAAAGTGAGAATTAATATAAAATTTATTCTATTTTATTTGGAAATTAGAAATTTATATATTATATTTGCTGAGAATATTAAAACACATTAATAATCAATTAATAAGGAAAAATAAGAATTATGATTATCGACGGACAAAATCATTGGGATAATCTGCTAGAACCAGATGATTCTGACACAAAAACTAATCTCGAAGGAGATACAAATCCTGATAACCAAAATGATCCAACTCCTGAACCAATCCCTAATGACACTAACTCAGATCCTGAACCAAAAGATAAAGATCTTGATGTATTTAGTGAATTCTTAAAAGGAAGAGGTTTAAGAGATGGAAAAACATTAATTTATCAAGATGAAGAAGGTAATGAACAAGAAGTAGATTTCAATACTTTAGATAGGGAAGAACAACTAAATATTTTAAATGAATTAGCAAAACCTGACTTAACTGAAGATGAAGTTCATACTATTGAGTACCTTCGTAACAACAATCTTACAATTCAAGATGTTGTTGAATACTATTCTCAAAAAGCAGTACAGGACTACATTAATCAGAATGGACCTGTTAATAAAGCTTATTCTGTAGATGACTACTCTGATGAAGAATTGTATATTGCCGATCTTAAATCTAAGTTTGAAGGTATGACTGAAGAGGAAATTCAAGCAGATTTAGACTTAGCAAAGAGTAATGAAGACTTATTTAAGAAAAAGGTAGAGACAATTCGAAACCAATATAAAGCACAAGAAGATAAAGCAGTAGAAGATGCACAAAGAGCTCAAGAGGAACAGTATAACGCATTTAAATCAACACTTGAGGAACAGTTAGTAAATTTCAATGAAATCTCTCTTGACTATCAAGATGAAAAATCTGATAGTTTACAAATTGAAGATCACGATAAACAAGAGATCTTTAGTTATATTCTAGATCAAGATGAAAATGGAGCTAGCCAGTTCTTTAAAGATTTAAATGATCCACAAGTTCTTGTAGAGCTTGCTTGGTATCGTCTCTTTGGTAAAGATGCTATTTCAGGTATTTCTCAGTATTATAAGAGTTTAATTAAGGAAACTAGGAAGCCCGCAGCTCCTAAGAATGAGCCTCCTAAACCTTCAACTGTAATACCTACTAATGAAGAGAAAAATAAATCAAATCCAGATAAATCAATCGCGTCATTATGAGATGACGAATTATAAATAAACAATTAAATTAAACAATATGAGAATTTCTAGTTTTAGTACAGTACGTCCTCAGATGAGTTCAACTCGTACATATGAGGATTTTTACAAATTTTTAGGTGAAAAACCTGCACGTCTTGGTATTGTATCATCACTTTATGAGCAGTATACCGCATCGTACCTTACTGAATCTCTGATGAATATATATACAATGGAAAAAGACAAGAAAAATAGTTTCCAAAGTATTAATTCATTTATGGTAGAGTGGGACATTAATGTAGGATTTATTAAGAGAATTCCTTTCCTACAGGTTCCTGATGGCGATGGTGCTCAGGGTACTGATATCATCTTCCACTTCCCTGAAAATTATTATCAGAGAAATGACGTAATGATCATCGAAGGATCACGTCAGCAAGTTATCTTCCTGTCACGTCCTGTTCGTAGATCAGATAGAGACTGGGAGATTGTAGGTAAACTACAAGATTCAGATTACAATGCTACTCTTGATGTTGAATTCTGCCAGCCAGGTATGAAGACTCGTTTCTTAACGAACTATCAGCCTGAAATGCATGAGGAAGGATACGTTAAGTATCAGTCAAATGTTGAAAAGCATCGTACATTTATTGCAACACACCGTGCAGATGTAGACTACACTGCTAAATATCGTGCAATGGAGGATGTTTTCATTCAGATTGGTAAAGGAACAGAAAGTGATCCTGTTTACAAAATGAATGCTGCAGAAAAAGATTGTCTTGATAGCTTCATGGCTGCTCGTGCAAATGCACTGCTTTGGGGTAAGACTAACGTAGATAAGAATGGCAAACCTAAGATCTTTGATCCTGAAACAGGTGAGCCTATTATCTCTGGTGATGGTATTATTCCTCAGATTGAGCGTTTTGCAGGTAAATATGTGTATTCAAAGATGACTAATAAAGTTATGAATACCGCTATCCTTGCTATGATCGCTAAGTCAAATAATCCTACTGGCAATAAATATATCTTTATTTGCAATACTCCTATGTGGGCTGAAATTCAGGATAGTCTATCAGGATATCTTCGTGATTGGAAGACTGTTGGTACATTCATGTTCTCTAAGGGTGCTAATGATTATATCAAAGTTGGTGCAACCTATAACTCATACGAGTATGCAGGTAATACTGTAACTTTCAAAGTTGACCGTGCTCTTGATATTGAATTCCCTGAGAAGAAATATGGTATCTTCCTTGATCTGACTGCTGATGCTGCTAGTGGAAAACCCGCTATTGCAATGTTCACATTCAAGAACAATGAGTTCTGCCATAACTGGTTAGAGGGTGTTGGTCGTAGAAGTGGACGTGAAAGTGGTCCTGTTGCAAGCCCAGTAGCTGCAACTAAACTTATTGACTGGGGTTATGCTGGTGTTGGTGTATTCAACCCATATCGTAGCTTTATCTTAGTTAGTGAAAAGTAATATAAAAAGATAGAATAGAATATTAGTAGGCTTCTCCTTCGGGAGAAGTCTACAAAATATTTAAAACTTAGATATCATTATTTGGTATAGATA
>OJJP01000200.1_pt1 | contig 35586 bp, 29 predicted proteins | sample 1596261 | NCBI WGS metagenome assembly OJJP01 (sample SAMEA4350154, study PRJEB24818) | metagenome | biome: human; feature: gut; material: faeces | place: Denmark | collected 2013-09
CCGCGAATTTTTCATTCTGGCTAACGTGAATGAAACGCAGCGTAGCAGCGCTACGCTAAGTGGAATGAGCGGACGCCAGAAGGGAAAAGGCGCAAGCAGATGGCGCAGGTGAATCTGGAAATCGTATCACGCCCGCAGAGAATCTCACTGCCCTGCCGCCGGCGTCGGCAGCGGCTCCGGCGTGCGGTCATCCGCCGCGACCTCCGGCGTGGGCGTCGCCGACAGTTCCTCCGCATACAGCAGCTTCAGCGTCTTGACATCCGCCGTCCCCGTCGCAGACAAACTGTTCGCTTTCTGGAACGCCTTCACCGCGTTCTGCGTACCTGCCAGGAACGTGCCGGAGCACTTGCCCGAATAGTAGCCAAGATCCGTCAGCTTCCGCTGCATCCAGTACACATCCTCGCCGGAGCTGTTCACTTTCAGCGTCCGGAAGGGCTGCGGCGGCATCGCCCCGGCGCGGTAATCCGGCTCAGCGGTCGGCTGCGGCGTGACGTAGGGCAGCATGTTCTTCGTGTTCAGCGAGGGCAGCTTCAGCGCGGCGCGGAGTTCCGGGTCAGCGGGCATATCGTTGCGAATCGTAACGACCGTCCCTGCCCCGCAGTTGTTGTAAATCCACTTCGCATCCGCAACGGTCAGGCGAATGCACCCGTGCGACGCGCGCTTGCCGAGGTTCTTGTAGGACTTGACCGATAAATCCATGGTATTGACCGTGTTGTAAATGACGGAATGGAACGCAATGGACGAGTTGATGCGCGTCCAGTACTGCGCGTGGCTGCCCCACTCCGGGAAGTAGCACCAGCGCGCCGTGCGCCCGTTGAGTGTGAATGTGCCGATATCCGACGGATTCTTGCGCGTGCCAGTGGAGCAGAGCATCTGCCGCACAACAACAGTGTAATCGCCGTTTTCGTCGCGCCCGTAGACGGTCGTCACCTGATTGTTGACGTCCACCGTGATGGCAAACGGCACAGGCGTCGGTTCGGGCGTAGGCTTCGGATCATCAGCCGCGGCACGCACATCCGGGTCGTTGAACAGCGCGTTCCATGTGTTTTCGCCCACGATGCCATCCACGCTCAGCGCGTTCTGCTGCTGGAATGCCTTCACCGCGTTGCGCGTGTGCCCCAGAAAATTGCCGCTGATGTTGCCGGAATAGTACCCCAGTTCCGTCAGTCGGGTCTGCACGAGCTTGACTTCTTCGCCCTTGGACTTGTTGTATTGCAGTTTCTTGACGAACGCCACCGTCGGCGCGGGCGTCGGGGTGGTGGTTTCATCTGAGAGGTGCATTCCGGGCGTGGGCGAAGGGGTGGGCGTCGCCGCGGCGGACGAATCCCGGCTGATGGCATCGCCGCTGAACAGGCGTTCCAGCGTCTGCACGTCCGCTTCGCCCGTAATCTGCAGGGCGTTCGCCGTCTGGAACAGGCGGATGGCTTCCTGTGTCGCGGGCAGATAGCGCCCGGAAATCTTGCCCGTGTAGTAGCCCAGCGCCATCAGGCGAATCTGCGCCTGCCGCACGTCCTCGCCCACGCATCCCAGCCGCAGCGGGCGATACTCCGCCGCATAGATGGCTTCCTGCGTCGCTTTGTCCGCCATGCCCGTCACCGCAAGGGCAAAATCTCGCTGGAAATCCTCCACCGCGGTTTTGGTTGCCTCGCCATAGCGCCCGGTTACGTCGCCGCTGTAATAGCACAAATCCGTCAGCGCGGTTTGCAGGGCGGACACGTCGTCGCCCTCATCATTCAGGGTCAAATCGCGCGTGATGTTCGCCGCGCCCTCCGTCCACTCCACGCTGTCATCCGGAACGGCCTCCCCCGCATCCTCCGCCGATGCGAAGGGCAGTATCATCATCACCGCCAGCAGGAGCGCCGCCAGCGTTCGTTTCCACAAAGGCATCAAAAGCACCTCGTTCATGCTGATATTCAGGGATACGATTCTATTGTACTGGTTTTTCGCGCAGTTTGCAAGCGGATTTTTCCCCACGCGAAAGGCTGCCAAGCGTCCTGCGCCTGACAGCCCTGCGGTTATTGCCATTAGGAAGTTATTTTTTCAGCGACACCTTGTGTGTCTCCTGATTTTCGCCGTCCGCTTCCGGCTTTTCCGCTTCTGCCGGAACATTCTGCGCTTGCAGCTTCTCCAGCTTTTCGGCGATGGCCTGCATATTCGCGGCGATGCTGCGGATGTTCTCGTCGCGCGTTTCCTCCACCCACGGCGAACCATCCGCCGGACGGAGCGAATCAACGCCGATTCGGATGAAGTCAATCAGCGCCCAAATGCCCGCGCCGCCCGCGGTAAGCAGCTTCAACACGCCCAATTTCGTGTAGCCGAGGTAGAAGCGGTCAACACTGAAGACCCCCGTGAATCAAGCCCAGCAGCCGAAGCACCACCGCCAGCACGATAAATGCCCGATTCAGCCTTTTTCTTTGAATTTCCACGTCATTTCCCTTCCTCGTGATTCCTTACTTTCATTCTACCCTCCCCTCAAAAAAACTCAAGCGTTCTCTTTTGAATAATATAATTTTGGCATTCCTAACAAAAGCATCCCAAATTGTTGTGGAACCTCACAAGAGGATTCCGCTGCTTGCGCCATCCGGGCAGCAAAAAAGACTGCCCGCACTCGGCAGGCAGCCTTGCTTGATATGATTCTTATTCCTGATAGTCCTGCAGCGACACCGACACCATCCGGCTCACGCCCTGTTCCTCCATCGCCACCCCGAACAGGCTGTTGCAGCGCTCCATCGTCCCCTTGCGGTGCGTGACGACGATAAACTGCGTTCCCTTCGAGTATTCCTTCAAATAATCCGCGTAATACCCGATATTCGCATCATCCAGCGCGGCTTCAATCTCGTCCAGAATGCAGAACGGCGTGGGCTTCAATTTCAGCATCGCGAACAGAATCGCAATGGCCGTCAGCGCGCGTTCGCCGCCGGAGAGCAGCGACAGGAGCTGCAATTTCTTTCCCGGCGGCTGGGCGTTGACCTCGATGCCGCAGTTCAGCGGGTCGTCCGGATCCATCAACTTCAGTTCCGCATGGCCGCCGCCGAACAGGCGCGTGAACGTCTCGGCGAAGTACCCCTGCATCTTCGAGAAGTTCTCGACGAATGTAGACCGCATTTGAATCAGCAGCCGCTCGATGAGTTCGCGCAAGTCCATTTCCGCGCGCTTCAAGTCCTGCTGCTGGGTGGTCAGGTCGTCCACACGCGCCTTGGTTTCGGCGTATTCCTCCACCGCCCCAACGTTGACCTTCCCCAGCGCGCGAATCTGCCCTTGCAGCTCGGCGGCGCGGCAGTCGCTTTCCTTCTCGTCGAAGGGCGTGCGGCGGAACTCCTCTGCCCCGGCGTAGGTCAGCTTGTAGGTGTCCCAGATGCGGTTTTGCAGATTCTTCTGGTCGCCCTCGATGCGCGCCTTCGCCAGCTCGGTCTTGTGCAGCTTCTCGCTGTCACGGTTGTAGGCTTCGTGCAGGTTCTCCATGTCGCTGAGGATGTCACGCAGGTCACTTTGCGCCTGTGAACGTCGCTGCTCGATGGCCTGCGCGGCGCTCTCCTGCCGCAGCTGCTCCTTCTGGCGGCGGGCGGATTCGGCTTCCTCGCGCTTCATGTCGTTCTCGTCAATGGCGTCCAGCTCGTCCATCTCGTGCAGCAGCTGTTCACGGCGCTCCTGTTCGCGGAGGATCTGCGCCTGATCCTGCTGCGCGTGGGCTTCGTCGCGCTCCAAGTCGCTTAAGCCGTGGCGCAGGTCGGACAATTGCAGCGTGCGCACCATCAGGCGGTCGTTTTCCGCGCTGGCTTCCGCGCGCGCCTTGACCAGCGCATTCTGCATTTCAATGGTCTTTTGCTCCATCGCGCTCTGGTCGCCCTGCGCGCCCGTGCGCTGATGTTCAATGGTCTCCAGCTGCTGGCGAATGTCCTCCAGCGACTGATGCAGCTGCACGCGCGCCTGCTCGGTCTCCTGCATCCGCTGTAAATGGGTGTTCAGGTCGGCGGATACGCTTTCGCGGCGCGCCTGTTCGCGGGCAACGGCAATCTCCTGCTGATGCAGCGCGTTCACCGCATCGCTGACCTTCTGCCGCTTTTCCTGCGCCGTCTGCTGACGCTGCGTCAGTTCCTGACGGCACTTGTCCAGTTCCGCGCGCCCGGTTTGCAGCTTCGCGGTCAATTCCTTCAGTTCACGCTCACGGCTGAGCAGGTTGGACACCTTCGACTGCGCCGAACCGCCCGTCATCGAGCCGCCGGAGTGCATCACGTCGCCTTCCAGCGTCACCAAGCGAAACGCGTGATTGCCCGCGCGCATAATCGGAATGCCGTGGTCGAGGTTGTCGGCAATCACCGTGCGCCCCAGCAGATTTTCCACAATGCCGCGATATTCCGGCGCGCACTGCACCAGTTCGCTCGCCACGCCGAGGCAGCCCGGCAGCTTCAACGCATTGCGCTCATTGCCATAGAGCGTTTTGCCGCGGATGGCGCTCATCGGCAGGAACGTCGCGCGCCCCAGCCGATTCTGGCGCAGGTAGTTAATCAGTTCCTTCGCCGTCTCTTCCGTGTCAGTGACGATGTTCTGCTGTGCCGCGCCAAGCGCCATATCAATCGCCGTTTCGTACGCCTGCGGAACGGTCATCAGCTGCGCCAGTACGCCCTTGACGCCCGTCAAGCCGCGCTGCTTGGCATAGGTCATCGCGCGGCGAACCGCCATGTTGTAGCCTTCCATGTCGCGCGTCATTTCGGTCAGGACGTTATGACGGCTCGCCGCCGCCTGCATATCGGCGGATTGCTTTTCGACATCCGCGCGCAAATTGGCATACGCGGCATCCGCCTCATCCGACGCTTGCCGCGCCTGCGCCAGCTTCTCCTGACACTGCTGCTGATGCTGATTTTCTGTTTTCAGCTGCTTTTCGACGGCAATCAAGGCTTCCCGCAGGGCAGCTTCCTGCTCCTGCAGTGCCCCGCTGGATTCTTCAATCTCCGTCAAGCGCGTTTCCATCTGCGCCTGCATCGTGTTCAGGCGCGTCTTGTCGTTGCGCACATCGGACAGGCGATTCATTTGGTCAATGACAGCGGCTTTCTGCGCTTCCAGCGCTGCGTCCGCTTCCTTTTCCTTCGCCTGCGCCTTTTCGGCGGCTTCCTGCGTCGCCCGGAGGATTTGCTCCGCGTCGGCAATCAGGCTGTGCTGCTTCTCCACGTCCGCCTGAATCCGTGCATGATCCTTCTCGATTTCCGCCAGCCGCTCCTGGGCTTCCTCCTGCTCGCGGACGATGCGCTGGCGGTTCTCGCTGCGCGTCTCGCGGCGGCTTTGCAGGGCGGAGAGTTTCTTCTGCGATTCGTGCACATGCTCGGCGCATTCCATCAGTTCGGTGCGCGCCTTCGTGATGGCTTCTTCCAGCTGATCGATGCGGTTCTGCGTCTCGTCGCGGCGGGTGGTCTTGTCGGTCAGGTTGCTTTCCGTATCCGCCAAAATCGTCTGGACGGTCAGCAGTTCGCTTTCCAGTTCGGACAAGCGTGCCCGCGCCCGGTCGGAGCGAATCAGGAAGAGGTTCAAGTCCAAATCCTTCAGTTCGGTGGACAGTTCCAGATACACGCGGGCGTTGCGGCTCTGCTCTTCCAGCGGCTTCAGGCGCTTCGTCAGCTCATCCAGAATATCATCGACGCGCTCCAGATTTTCCAGCGTTCGCTGCAATTTCTTGTCCGCTTCTTCCTTGCGCGCCTTGAACTTGACGATGCCCGCTGCTTCCTCGAACACCTGCCGTCGATCCTCGCTCTTGCGGGAGAGGATTTCGTCAATGCGCCCCTGTCCGATGATGGAGTATCCCTCTTTGCCGATGCCCGTATCGCGGAAGAGGTCGACCACGTCCTTCAAGCGGCAGGCGGTGCGGTTTAAGTAATATTCGGATTCGCCGTTGCGGTAGACGCGGCGCGTGACCATAACCTCGGCAGCTTCCATCGCCAGCGCATGGTCATCGTTGTCAAACACCAGCGATACTTCGCAGTACGACAGCGGTTTGCGCTTCTGCGTGCCGTTGAAAATCACGTCGGACATGCTCGCGCCGCGCAGGGTTTTCGCACTCTGCTCGCCCAGCACCCAGCGCACCGCGTCGCCGATGTTGCTCTTGCCCGACCCATTCGGCCCGACGATGCCCGTTATGCCCTCATCAAAGACGATTTCCGTCCGCTGGGCAAAGGATTTGAAGCCATACAGCTCCAATTTTTTCAGCTTCATTTATTAACTCCCATAGCGGGGGATGCCCGCTGGTTCATGGGCATTCCAATAAACACCCATAATAAGTATAGCACAAACCCTCTTCTTGGACAACTGCCGCCGCCTGATTTTCCATGCTTTTTCCCCTCCCTTTTTCCCTTCTACCCGTTGCAAAGGCGGGCATTTCCTGCTATACTGCAAGCAGATTCCTGCAAAGCAAAGGAGAAGCATTATGTTCCGTCCCCTCTGCGCGGAAAATCCGCTGCCCGCCGCTCGGCGCGTCTATGAATACCTGCAATCGCTTTCCGGCAAGTGCCTGACCGGGCAGATGGAAAGCCAATGGTGCCGCTCGACTGAGCATGAAATCAGCTATCTGACCGATGTCACCGGTCGTCAGCCTGCCATTCGAGGGCTGGATTTCATGGATAACGACTATCTGGGCGTGACGCAGCGCGCGAAGGACTGGTGGGCGCGCGGCGGCATTTCCACCATCTGCTGGCACACGGGCGCGGATTTCTTCTCCGGTTACCCCGAATGCCGCGAAAGCGAACTGGACTGGGCTTCCGCTTTTGTGGACGGCACGGAAGCGAACCGCCGTCTGCTGGATGGGCTTGACCACGCTGTCCCCTACCTCAAGCGCTTGCAGTCAGATGGCGTTCCGATTCTTTGGCGGCCTTTCCACGAGATGGACGGCGGCTGGTTCTGGTGGGGACGCGGCGGCGCGGCGAATTTTGTGCGCTTGTGGCGGCTGATGTACGACCGCTACACGCATGTTCACGGTCTGCGGAATCTGATTTGGGTGCTGGGCTTCTCTGACGCGGCGGAGGATTTGCGCCCGTGGTATCCGGGGGACGACGTGGTGGACATTCTCGGCGGCGACAGCTACAAGGGCGGTGCGCAGGGGGATTTATACCGGCGCTGTGCCGCGCTTGCCCCGGCAGGGATGCCGATTGTGTTCCACGAGTGCGGACAGATTCCGACCCGCGCGGAGATGGACGCGACGAATGCCCCGTGGGCGTACTTCATGGTGTGGCACACCAGCTGGCTGACGGACAGCAGCAAGGGGAACACGCCGGAGTCGCTGCGAGCGATTTATCGGGATAGCAGCTTTGTGACGCTGCATCAGCTGTCGGATTTCATCGAAAGCGACGAATGATTGCTGAAAAACATGCAAGGAGGTTATTCTCATGACCCTTCACGAACAAGTCACCGATATTCTCGCCTCCGCTGTCGAAGCGCAGGAATGCGCAGGCATCAGCGTACTGGTGCGGCGCTGCGGAGAGGAAATGCTCTATACGCAGGCGGGCATGTCCGACATTGCGTCGGGGCGGCTGATCCACCGCGACAGCATCTTCCGCCTGTACAGCCAATCCAAGCCGATTACGGCCGCCGCCGTGATGCTGCTGGCGGAGCGTGGGCAGATTGACCTGATGGACGGCGTAGACCGCTATCTGCCGGGCTTCCGAAATGCGCGCGTCGTCGATAAGCAGGGCACGATTCGCCCCGCGACCCGCGCGCCGTGGCTGATGGAGCTGCTCGGCATGACGGCGGGCGTCTGCTACCCTGACAGCGACCCGGCGGGGCAGTATGCCGCAAAGGTGTTCGACGAAGCAACGCAGGAAATCCTCGCGGGCGGCGGCGTGCCGACGGTGGAGTTCTGCAACCGCTTGGGGCAGCAGCCGCTGTCCTTCCAGCCGGGCACGCACTGGCGCTACTCCACCTGCGCGGACATCCTCGGCGCGGTGGTGGAGGTCGTCAGCGGAATGCGCTTCGGCGAGTTCCTCCGCAAGGAGTTTTTTGAGCCGCTGGACATGGTGGACACCGGCTTCTACGTCCCCGAAAGCAAGCGGAATCGCCTTGTGACCGCCTACAAGCGCACGGAAAACGGACTTGTGCCGTGGACAAGCACCCACCTTGCTGTCGGCGTTTACGACCGCGAACCCGCCTTTGAATCCGGCGGCGCGGGGCTTGTTTCGACGCTGGAGGATTACAGCCACTTTACCGATATGCTGCTGGCGGGCGGCACTTACGAGGGCCGGCGGATTCTCTCGCCCGCGACAGTCGCCTGCATGACGCAGCCTCAGCTGAAAGACGCTGTTCGCCGCGATATGTGGGATTCGCTGGACGGGTACAGCTACGGGCACTTGATGCGCATTTGCGCTGAACCGGGGCGCATCGCCGGATTGGCTTGCGCGGGCGAATATGGCTGGGATGGCTGGCTGGGAACATACTTCGCGAACTTCCCCGGGCAGCAGATGACGATTCTGTCGATGCAGAACACGGTTGATTCCGGTACGACACGGGTGGTTCGACAGATGCGCAACGCGGTTCTGGCGGCACTCAGCCGCGAAAATTAACCATAAGGGAAACGCGCTCAAGCCGGGGCGCAAAAAAAGGGTCAAGGGACAATGTCCCTTGCGGAGTCCAGAGGCAGCGCCTCTGGTGGGGCTTGGGGCAACGCCCCAACGGTTGGGCGTGTGACCATTCCAAAGGAAAAGTCAAGCCCGACACCTTGGTCGCAGGCAGCGAAGCGTCCCTGCGCAGTAACTAAAAATGTTTCGATAAAAGTCAAGAAACATGGGAGTGCATCCGAAGGAGTCCAGAGGGCGACCGCAGACTTCGTCTGTTTTCATTGCCCTCTGGTTGCTGCATAAAAGACCTATATTGGAAAAGCAGCCAACTCCGGCAGCCACGCTCCACAATTATATTATTATAATGAAAGAAGTACACATCATGCAATGCGGTGACTACACCTACCGCGTCATCGACACCGGCGCGGAAATCATGGAATACTACGGGCAAGGCGGCGAAATCAACCTTCCGGAAACGCTCGACAGCCTCCCCGTTGTGAGCGTCGGGCTGTGCACGTTCATCATGCGCACCGACCTGACCGCCGTCACGCTCCCTAAAACGCTCCGCCACATCGGCGGCAGTGCCTTCGAGGGCTGCTCGGCGCTGACAAGCATCACGCTGAATGACGGGCTGGAAACCATCGAGTACCGCGCGTTCGCGTCCTGCACCGCGCTGCGCGAAGTCGCGTTCCCCGATTCAGTGACAGCCGTCGGCGGCGCTGTCCTTTCGGGCTGCACCGCGCTGAATAGCGTCCACCTGCCGAACGCACTGACCGTCCTGCCCATGCAGGCGCTGATGAACTGCACGTCGCTGGAATTCTTGAATCTCCCGGACACCCTGACCCGCATCGACCACGAAGCCCTGCGCGGCTGCACACACCTGACGTCACTCGCCATTCCCGCATCCGTGCGCGAAATCGGGCATGACGCGCTGACGGGCTGCTCCCGGCTGAACGCGCTGACCCTCCCCGCCCCCTTCAGCGCCTATGCGCGTGACCTGCGCGTCGGGCTGGGGCTGATGACAGAGGGCGATACGCTCATCGTCGGCTCGTATCTGGGGCAGGCAGAGAAGGGCAGCACCTACTCGGTCATCGAGTACATCGGTTCGGATACGGAACTCATCATCCCCGCGTTCATCGAGGGCTGCCGCGTGACGAAGTTCAATCAGCGGATTCTGGAGGACATGGACAGTTTACGGATTTTGTCCGTTCCGGCGGGGTTTGTGGTTGAACCGACGCTGGTGCCGGAAGGCGCTCAGGTGGTTGTGCGCCCGCAGGTTTAAGGTAACTTTCCATTTGCAAACATAGTTTCCACGGACGAAAGTTGGATAAAAAGGAGTAACAAAATGAAGAAACTGCTGAGTTTGCTGCTGATGGTGCTGATGCTGCTGGGCGGCGCTGCGTTCGCGGAGGAGAACGAAGAGGACACGACCCCCGTCGTTGCGCCGATTGTCACGTTCAAGAGCGGATTCTACGTCGGGTATCTCGACCGCGAAATCAAAATCACCGTATCGTGCAAGAACAAAAGCAGCGCAACCGTGCCAGAGAAGTATCTGGAGCTGCGCAATCACCGCGGCGAAGTGCTGGAGCGCGCGTTCTGGCGCAATCCGCGCTACGACCTGACCTTCTCGGTCTATGTGACGGAAGACATGCTGGGCGGCAACAAGCTGTCTGTCTGGCTGGACGGCGTGAAAGTGAACGAAACGGATTCCTTCGCCGCGTTCTCGGACATCAGCCTGCCGCGCGTCACCCGCCTGACCCCCTCTGAGCCCGCTGTCGGCGTGATGATTGTGTGCAGCGGCGCATCAGAAAAGCAGCTGACTGACATGCTGAACACGCTGGACAAATACGGCGTTAAGGGGACATTCTACGTCACGGGCGATTTCGTGCGCCGCAACCCGGAGCGCATCCAGCGCATCATTGATGCGGGCCACGAGCTTGGCAGCCACGGCAACAACCTCATCAACATGACCGAAGTCTCCTACGCGCGTGTGCAGGAGAACATCCGCGAGCTGAACGACCTGTGCGAAGAGACTTTCGGCGTACGGCCGCGGTTGTTCTGTGCGCATTTGGGCGCGACGAACAGCATCGTCACCGCCATTGCCCGCGCGGAAGGCGTAGAGGACTGCCTGTTTGCAATTGACGCGTGCGACTGGTCGGACGCGTATAAGGATAAGGTGTATCAGATGGTGTACCGCGTGACGAGCGACCGGGTGACGAGCGGGTGCGTGGTGCAGTTCCATATCAATGGGTATCATACGGCGGAGGTCCTGGATAAGGCGCTGGATAATTGGATCAATGTGAAGGGATTGCGTCCGGTGACGGTGGGTGAATTGATGCAGCTGTCGGGGCGGGATTTCCCCCCGCTCCCGGACTACGGCGACTAAAAGAAGAGAAAGGGCTAATCGTACGGTTAGCCCTTCTTAACTTTTTTATCTTCCATCAAGCAGGAATTTTCGCCTGCAACCGCGAAATATCATTCTCGACCCCATGATTTCAGCACAAGGAGGAATTTTCCCATGTACGAAAAAGTATTTGCTTATCTGGATGCGCACGCGGAGGACTATGCCGCGCAGCTGTGCCGCTGGGTGGAAGTGCCGTCGGTGAAGGGCGAAGCCACGCCCGATGCGCCGTTTGGCAAGGATGTGCGCCGGATGTTGGATGTGGCCATGGCGGACGCAAAGGCGTTCGGCTATGAAACCCGCGATTTCGACGGCTATGCGTGCGATATCACCCTGCCGGGCGAATCGGAAGAAGCCATTGCCGTGCTGGGACACCTCGACGTCGTTCCGGCGGGCGACAACTGGGCGACCCCGCCGTTCACCGCGACGCGCGTGGGCGACCAGATTTTCGCGCGCGGCACGAGCGACGACAAGGGTCCGGCGCTGGCGGCGTTGTATGCCATGAACGCCATCAAGGCAGCGGGCATTCCGCTGAAGAAGTCCATCCGCCTGATTCTCGGCTGCGACGAGGAATCCGGCTGGGAAGACATGGCGTATTACTGCGCGCACACGGAAATGCCGGAAGTCGGCTTCTCCCCGGACGCTTCCTTCCCTATCATCAACACCGAAAAGGGCATGATTCACGGCTTCTTCACGAGCAAACTCGCGGAGGACGGCCTGCAGGTCAAGCAGCTGTGGACGGGTGAGCGCGTGAACGTCATCCCCGGCGAATCCAAGGCGCTTATCGCGGGCGGTCAGGAGGTTGCCGACAAGGTGGCGGCATATGCCGAAAAGACCGGGCTTCCCTACACGGCGGAGGTGACCGCGGATGGCGTGTGGGTGACGGCGGAGGGCATCCCCGGACACAGCGCGTACCCCGAAGGCCGCCGCAACGCCATCGGCATGATGCTGGTGCTCCTGCGCGAGATGGGCGTGACCGGCGCGCTGAAGACGCTGGCGGACGCGGTCGGCATGGAGCACGACGGCGCGTCGCTGGGCTGCGCGTGCTCGGACGAGATTTCCGGCGCGCTGACGTGCAACATGGGCATCCTGCATGTCCAGGACGGCAAGGTGACGGCATCGCTCGACCTGCGCTGCCCTGTTGCGGCGGATTTGTCCGCGCTGACGAACGCGATTCGCGCGCACCTGCCCGGCTTTAATGTGGATTCGCTGGAAATCAAGGAACCGCATCACGTTCCGGCGGACAGCAAACTGGTGCGCTCGCTGCTGGACTCCTACACCGAGGTGACGGGCGAACCCGCCGCGCCGCACGCTACTGGCGGCGGAACATACGCGAAGGTGCTCAAGCAGGGCGTTGCGTACGGCGCGGCATTCCCGGAGGATGAGGACTTGGCGCATCAGGCGAATGAGTACATCCGCGTGTCGCAGATGGTCAAGGCAATGAAGATTTATGCCGCGGCGCTGATGAAGCTGGCGGCGGAATAAGGGGCACAGGCAAAACAGGCTATGGCGAATGGGTCATAGCCTGTTTTTGTTTTGATTGGTATTTGAAAAGCGCCGGGCAAGTCTTTCGACCTGCTCGGCGTTTGATTTGTCCTTGGCTGATTACTTGACTTCGTCCCAGTCGACGATTTCGCCCGTGAAGATGTCGCGAATCTGCGCAAGCGTCAGCCCTTCGACTGCGTTGTCGTTATTCACGATGACCGCGATGCCGTCCATGCAGATGGTCACAGGGGTCAGACCCGCTTCCAGCTCGGATGCCTTGACTTCGCGGGAAGCCATGCCGATGTCGAACGAGCCGTCCGCAGCGCCGCGCATACCGGTGGAGGAGTCAGAAATCTGCACTTCGATGTCCACTTCCGGGTGGAGTGCTTCGTAGGCTTCTTCCAGCTTCTGCATCAGCGGGCCGACGGAGGAAGAACCGCCGATAACAATCTTGCCTGCCACGGGCGCCGCCTGATATTCAGCTGGCTCTTTGGCGACGTACTTCTGCGCGGTCACAATCGCCTGACCTTCGGCAGAGAGAATCCAATTGATGAAGTCCTGCGCAGTCGCGGAGAGGCTGTCCGCCTTGTAAGCGATGTTGAACGGACGCGCGATGGCGTAATCACCGCTGGCGACGTTTTCAGGGGTCGCTTCGACGTAGACGGCTTCCGCACCATCTTCGGGGTTGCGGGCGACCTTCAGTGCCTTCACGGATGCATCCATCGAGCCGAGGGAGATGTAGCCGATGGCGGCGATGTCCTGCGAAACCGTGGTCTTGACTTCGGACGTGCCGGAGTACACAGCCGCTTCAACGGTGGTCATATCAACCTTGTTGCCGTCAGCGTCCTTCTGTTCAACGCCCGTCAGTTCGATGAACGCGGCGCGCGTGCCGGAGCCGTCCTCACGGGAAACAACGTAGATGGAGTCCGCCAGCGCGACGGTGAGCGTCAGCACGAGCGAGAGCAGGATGGCAGCAAACTTCTTCATTGCAGAAAAACCTTCCTTTCTGTCCGGGACACCTTCCTGATGTCCTGTTGCCCTTGTCTTTTTCCTTGGGTACGCCTGTATGATACCGCGGGAATGTAAAGGCGGAAAGGCAGGTTGGGTTAAGATTGTGTTAATTCGGGGTGCTGTACGGCAGCATGGGCGGTTTGCTTCCTTTTTATACTATTTCCAAATGAGAATGCGCCAAGATGCGAAGCGAATTTTTCGCGCTGGCTAACGCGAATGGAACGCAGCGTAGCAGCGCTACGCTAAGTGGAATGAGCGGACGCAAGCGCGGAAAAGGCGCAAGCAGATGGCGCGGGTGAATTTGGAAATAGTATTAATAATGCCGGAAGTTTTCGCCGCATCTTCTGCACTTTTTTCATGCCACGCGTCCCCATTCCCCCTTTCTTCACCTTCTTCTCACGATTTTACACGCTCTTTACATTTCACCGCCCGCGCATTTTACATTCCCGTGCTATCCTAAATGGCGGGAAAGCATGAAGAAAGAAGGAATCAATCGACATGAAAGTCAAGGAGCAGGTCATGCGCTGGGTCTTTGCGGCGACAGCGGCGTTCTCCATCGCGGCCGTCGCGCTGATCTGCGTTTTTCTGTTTCTGAACGGACTGCCGTTCTTTACGAAATATGATTTGGGCGCGTTCCTGTCCGGGACGACTTGGAAGCCCGCGAACAATATTTTCGGCATCCTGCCGATGATTGTCGGCTCGCTCTACGTCACGGGCGGCGCATTGCTCTTCGGCGCGCCGGTCGGCATCCTCGCAGGAATTTATCTGGCGCGCTTCTGCCCGGTTCGCCTGCGGAAAATCATCGAACCGATGATTGGGCTGATGGCGGGCGTGCCGTCGATTGTCTACGGCTTCTTTGGGCTGACGACGCTCGTGCCGCTCATCCGCGAAATGTTCGGCGGCCGCGGGCGCGGGCAGTGCATCCTGACAGCGTCGCTGCTGCTGGGCATCATGATTCTGCCGACCATCATCCAGCTGACCTCCGCCGCCGTCAAAGCCGTGCCGAACTCCTACTACGAGGGTTCGTTGGCGCTGGGCGCGACGGATGAACGCAGTGTGTTCCGCGCGACTGTCCCGGCGGCGAAATCCGGCATTCTGGCGTCGGTTGTGCTTGCGATTGGCCGCGCCATCGGCGAGGCAATGGCGGTCAAGATGGTCATCGGCAATCAGCCGCGCCTGACCTCCGATTTGCTCAGCGGCATCCGCACACTCACCTCCGGCATCGTCATCGAGATGGGCTACGCCGAAGGGCTGCACCGCGAAGCGCTAATTGCCGCCGGCATCGTGCTGTTCGTCTTTATTCTGCTGATCAACGCTTCCTTCTCCGTGCTGAAAAGGAGGGAACAGCAATGATGACCGTCCCCGCGTACCGCGCGCATCCCATCAGGAATTTCTTCCGCAATGAAAGCAACCGCTGGCGGCGTCATCCAGCCAGCGCGCTGCTGCGGCTGCTGTGCCGCCTGTCGGTGCTGATTACGATTTTCGCCCTGCTTGCCATCGTCATTGACCTGCTTGTCAAGGGCATTCCGCACCTGACGCCGGAGCTGTTCAGCCTGAAATACACGACGGAAAATCAGTCGATGCTGCCTGCCATCATCAACACGCTGCTGATTGCGCTGGTTGCGCTGCTTGTCGCTATCCCGATTGGCGTGGGCGGGGCGATTTATCTGGCGGAGTACGCCAAGCGCAACTCGCCGCTGGTGCGTACCATCCGCCTGACCGCCGAGACCCTGCAGGGCATTCCCTCCATCATCTACGGCTTGTTCGGCATGGTGTTCTTCACCGTCCTACGCATCAACCTGACTTTGCTCTCCGGTGCGCTGACGCTTTCCCTTATGGTGCTGCCGCTGATACTGCGCACGACCGAAGAAGCGCTGCTCTCCATCCCGGACAGCTACCGCGAGGGCAGCTTCGGCTTAGGCGCGGGCAAACTGCGCACGGTCATCAAAATCGTGCTGCCGCCCGCCATGCCGGGCATTCTCTCCGGCGTGGTGCTGGCGATTGGGCGCATCGTGGGTGAAACCGCCGCGCTGCTGTTTACCGCCGGTACGGTCGCGGACATGCCCAAGCATTTTCTGCTCTCGTCCGGGCGCACGCTGGCAGTGCATATGTATCAGCTGTCGCTGGAGGGGCTGCATTACGACCAAGCGTACGCCACGGGCGTGGTGCTGCTGCTGCTCGTGCTGGGGCTGAACAGCCTGTCCAGCCTGATTTCCCGCAAAATCGGAGGAAAAGCATCATGATTATCGACATGCAGGAAGCCATCAAGAACAAAACCGCACATCCGGCTGATACGCCCGCGGACGTAAAAATCGCTATCAAGGACTTGAACCTCTACTACGGCGCATTCCACGCCCTGCACGGCATCAACCTCGACATTGAACGCGGCAAAATCACCGCGTTCATCGGGCCGTCCGGCTGCGGCAAATCGACGCTGCTGAAAACGCTCAACCGCATGAACGACCTCATCCCCGACTGCCACGTCGAGGGCAGCATCACGCTGGACGGCGAGGACATTTACGGCAGCATGGACGTGAACCTGCTGCGCAAGCGCGTCGGCATGGTATTCCAGAAGCCGAACCCCTTCCCCATGAGCGTCTACGACAACATTGCCTACGGCCCGCGCACGCATGGCATCCACCGCAAGGCGCAGCTGGACGAAATTGTGGAAAGCAGCCTGCGGAACGCCGCCATTTGGGACGAGCTGAAAGACCGCCTGAACAAGAGCGCTTTGGGGCTTTCCGGCGGTCAGCAGCAGCGACTTTGCATTGCGCGCGCGCTGGCGGTTGAACCGGAGGTGCTGCTGATGGACGAACCCACCTCGGCGCTTGACCCGATTTCGACGAGCAAGATTGAAGAATTGTGCATGGAGCTGAAAGGGAAGTACACCATTGTGATTGTGACGCATAACATGCAGCAGGCGCTGCGCATTGCGGACACAACGGCATTCTTCCTGTTAGGGGATATGGTGGAAGTTGGGGCGACAGATCAGTTGTTCTCGATGCCGCGGGATAAGCGAACGGAGGATTATATCACGGGGCGCTTCGGCTAAGGGTTGTTCGTGGAAGGATTTTTTGCTATAATGCAGGGGAAAGGATAGGCGGATTAGGGATAAAGGATAGCAGGGGAACGCGCTCAAGCCGGGACGCAAAAAAGGGTCAAGGGGCAATGCCCCTTGCGGAGTCCAGAGGCGGCGCCTCTGGTGGGGTTTGGGGCAACGCCCCAACTACTGGTCGGGCGACCATTCCAAAGGAAGCCGCCAGCAAAGGCGCAGGCAGCGAAGCGTCCCTGCCAGTAACTTTGCGCTCCCGCAGGAGCGCCCCCAACTTGCTCTATCCATCACTTGCACATTGTCGCGCCCATTGGCGCGACCGCAGCGCTGGTCTTCCAGACATAGCATGACTTTTCCGCAAGCAGGGATTTCGCCTCTGCGGAGGCGACAGGGGGCAATGGAAACGGACGAAGTCCGCGATCGCCCCCTTGACCCCTTCGGTTTCCCCTACCCGGCTTGACTTTTATTGGAAGTCGTCAGATTTTCGGAATCCGCACTTCTAAATCAACGCATAAATCAGCATTTTCAGGAGTTTCACCACCGTTTATCATAGAAAGAAGGTCTTTCGATGAGAAAGCATTTTGATGACCAGATTGCGCAGCTTGGCGAGCAGATGATGGCGATGGGCGCACTGGTGGAGAACACGATTGAGCGGGCAATTCGCGCCTTGCAGACGGACGACATGGCGGAAGCGGCGGCAATTCGCGACGGCGACCACGTTGTGGACGAAAAAGAGCGCGAGGTGGAAGCGATGTGCATCCACATGCTGCTCCAGCAGCAGCCCGTCGCGCGTGACCTGCGCACCATCAGCGCGGCGCTGAAAATGATTACCGACATGGAGCGCATCGGCGATCAGGCGAGCGACATCTGTGAAATTGCGACGATGGGGCATCTGCGCAGTCCGCGCCCGGAGCATTTCGCGTCGATGGCGCAGGCGGCGATTTCGATGGTGCACCGCGCGATTGACGCGTACGTCCATAAAGATATTGAGCTGGCGCAGCAGGTGGAATTGTCCGACGACATTGTGGACGCGCTGTTCAACGACGTGAAGGCGGACTTGATTGCCGGGCTTCGCGGGCATCCCGACCGGACGGAGGAATGCCTTGACCTGCTGATGATTGCCAAGTATCTGGAGCGCATCGGCGACCACGCGGTCAACATTGCCGAATGGGTGGTGTACGCCATCACCGGGCTGTATAAAGGAGAAGAGCTGAAATGATCTTCGTTGTCGAAGACGATCACGGCGTTCGCGAGCTGGAGCTGTACGCGCTGCGTCAGTCGGGCTATCAGGCGGAAGGGTTCGAGACCCCCGCCGCGTTCCGTCAGGCGCTGGAAAAGGCCGTGCCGGACTGCGTGCTGCTGGACGTAATGCTGCCGGGTGAGGACGGCTTGTCCCTGCTGCGCTTCCTGCGCCGCGACGCACGCACCCGCCGCGTGCCCGTGATTCTCGTCACCGCGCGCGACGCGGAAATGGACAAGGTGAAGGGGCTGGACTGCGGCGCGGACGATTACCTGACGAAGCCGTTCGGTGTGATGGAACTGCTGGCGCGTGTGCGTGCGCTGCTGCGGCGGACGCAGGAGGAAACGCCCTCCGCCGTCATGACGCTGGGCGACGTGACGCTTGACCGCGAAAGCCACCGCGTCACCGCCGGCGGACAGGAAATCGCCCTGACGCACATGGAATTTGAGCTGCTGGCGTTCCTGATGGCGCACGCGGGCAAAGCTGTCACACGCGAAGTGCTGCTGGACGACGTGTGGGGCATCGCCTACTCCGGCGACACGCGCACGATTGACGTTCACGTCCGCACCCTGCGGCAGAAGCTCGGCGACAGCGGGCGGATGATTGCCACCATCCGCAACGTCGGCTACCGCATGGACGAACATCCGGAAGCAGGTGAAAGCTGATGAAAAACCGCCTTTCTTCCCGTCTGCGCCTGACGCTGTCGGGCGTAACCCTGCTGACCCTTCTGCTGATGTGCGTGCTGGTATTCGCGGGCATGTACTTCCAGACGACCGCCGACAACCGCGAGCAGCTCCGGCAGCAGGCGGCGCAGTTGTCCTCCTACCTTGAGGCGTCGGATGACCCGGTTTCCCTGCTGCAAGGGAGCGTATTCACCCAGCGCGTAACGTATCTGGATACGGACGGCACGGTGCTGTATGACAGCGAAGTGGATGCGTCCCGCTTGGAGAGCCACGCAGGGCGCGAAGAATTTCAGCAGGCGCACGAAAACGGCGAGGCGTTCACCGCCCGCAGCAGCGCGACCCTTGGACAAACGAGCCTGTACTACGCCAAACGGTTGGCAGACGGGCGCGTCATCCGCGTTTCGGGCACGCAGCGCGGAATGCTGCGGCAGGTGCGCGATTTACTGGGGTATCTGCTGCTGGGCGCGGTGCTTTGCTTCGGCGCGGCGATGGCGTTTTCCCGCCCGTTGGCGAAGCGCCTTGCCGCCCCCATGAACGAGGTCAACCTTGACCAGCCGCTGGAAAGCGACGTTTACGAGGAGCTTTCGCCCATGCTTCGCCGCATGGCACAGCAGAACGCCCGCATTGCCGACCAGATGGCGTCCCTGACCGCCCAGCGGCATGAACTGGATACCGTCCTCGGCGGCATGAAGGAGGGCTTCGTCATCCTCGACGAGAAGCGGCATGTGCTGACGATGAACAACGCGGCGCGGGCAATGTTCTGCATCACCAATGACCCGGTTGGACAGCCGATGATTGCCGTCAGCCGCGACGAGGCGCTGCTCCGCCTTTTGGACGGGCAGGGTACGGAATGCGCGATGCAATTGAACGGCATGACCATCCACCTCTCCCTCAGCCATGTCGAAGGCGGCGGTACGGCGCTGCTGATGCAGGATGTCACCGCCGCACAGGCCGCTGAAGCAAGCCGCCGGCAATTCTCCGCCAACGTCAGCCACGAGCTGCGCACCCCGCTGACTACCATCAGCGGCTACGCGGAGCTGCTGTCCTCCGGGATGCTGCAGAAGCCGGAGGACGCGACGGAATTCGGGCGGAAGATTCTCGCCGAAAGCCGCCGCCTGCTGACGCTGATTGAGGACATCATCCGCCTGTCGCGCCTTGACGAGGGTGTGCGCGGCGAAGTGACCCCCGTCGATTTGACCGCGCTGATTCAGCACTGCGTCCAGAAGCTGACGCCCGCCGCGCAGAATGCGCAGGTAAGCATCAGCGCCAGCGGAAATGACCCTGTGCTGATTTCCGGCGACCATGCTCTGCTGGAAGAGATGCTGACGAACCTGCTGGAAAACGGCATCAAGTACAACCACGCGGGCGGATACGTCCGGCTGCGGGCAGAAATGGCGGACGGACGCGCCGTCGTGACTGTCGCGGACAACGGCGTAGGTATAGCGCCAGAGGATCAGCAGCGCGTATTCGAGCGCTTCTACCGCGTGGACAAGAGCCGCAGCAAGCAGACCGGCGGCACGGGACTGGGGCTGTCCATCGTCAAGCACGGCGCGCAGGTGCATCACGCGCAGATTGCCATGCAGAGCGCGCTGGGCGAGGGTACGACCATCACGCTGACTTTCCCGGCTCAGTCATCAGGCAAAAAATAACGCCGCCCCGACATGGTTTCCACCGGAATCGCATAGACCATCGCGCCGTCCTCCTCGTGCAGGGGGACGGCTTTTCCTTCCGCCAGAACGACCTGTATCGCCGCCGCATCCGGCGCTTCAAACTCCAGACACACTTGCGTGCAGACGGATAATGCCTCCGCCTTGCGCCCCTCCTTCGGCATCATCAGGCAAACGACCGGCTGCATCCCGTTCACGAACCACTCGAACCCCATCGGCACAACATACGGCGCGTGACCGTCAAAGAACGCCGCGCGGACTGCCTTCGCCTGCCGCAGGATTTCCAGACATTCCACGAAGCTGAGCGTCTGATAGCACATGCTGCTCACGCCGCCTCACCTCCCCCGCATCAGCGTATGCGCAGGGGGATTTTTCGTGTGATGCAGAAATTATACTATTTCCAGATAAGAATGCGCCAAGATGCACCGCGAATTTTTCATTCTGGCTAACGTGAATGAAACGCAGCGTAGCAGCGCTACGCTAAGTGGAATGAGCGGACGCCAGAAGGGAAAAGGCGCAAGCAGATGGCGCAGTTGAATCTGGAAATAGTATTAGCCAGAAAGCGAACATTTTCGTCAGGAAGTGCAGCAAAAGAACACGAAAAATCCACAAAAACCCTTTACGGCACGCCATCCGATGCGTATAGATGCGTATAATTGTTGCATGACGAACGGAACACGCTTCCGCCCGTCCACCTGATAAGGAGGTTGGTTCTCATGAAGAAGTTCTTTAGTCTCGTTCTTGCTCTGGCCATGGCGCTGAGCATGGCGTCCTTCGCGTCCGCGGAGGAAACGACGACGATTCACATCGGCGTGATTGGCCCGATGACCGGTGCTGCCGCCGTGTATGGTCTGGCAGTTGCGCGCGGCGCGGAAATCGCCGTGGAAGAAATCAACGCCGCCGGCAAGGTGAACATCGTGCTGGATGTGCAGGACGATGAAAACGACGCTGAAAAGTCCATCAATGCTTACAACGCGACGCTGGACAAGGGCACGCAGGTCATCCTTGGCTGCGTGACGACAACCCCCTGCATTGCTGTCTCCGCGCAGGCGTATGACGAGCGCGTGTTCATGCTCACGCCCTCCGCCTCCTCGCTGGAAGTCATCGCGAACAAGGACAACATGTATCAGATCTGCTTCACGGACCCGGCACAGGGTTCCGCGTCCGCTGAATACATCTTCAACAAGAAGGTCGGCGAGAAGGTCGCCATCATCTACAACAACGCCGACACCTATTCCACCGGTATCTATCAGACCTTTGAGAGCAAGGCTGCCGAGCTGGGGCTGAACATCGTTTCCGTGACCACCTTCACCAACGACACCACGGACTTCTCCGTGCAGGTGACCGAGGCCAAGAACGCCGGTGCGGACGTTGTGTTCCTGCCCATCTACTACACCCCCGCTTCCCAGATTCTCAACGCTGCCAACACCATGGGCTACAAGCCGGTGTTCTTCGGCGTTGACGGCATGGACGGCATCCTGACCATGCCCGGCTTCGATGTTGCGCTGGCGGAAGACGTCATGCTGCTGACCCCCTTCTCCGCGGACGCGCCGGACGAGCTGACCAAGAGCTTCGTTGGCAAGTATCAGGAAAAGTACGGCGAGGTGCCGAACCAGTTCGCGGCGGATGCGTATGACGGCATCTACGCGCTGGCGGCGGCCGCTGAAAAGGCTGGCGTGAAGGGCGACGAAGCGCCGGAAGATATCTGCGACGCGATGATTGCCGCCATGCAGGAACTGACCGTCACCGGTCTGACCGGCACGATGGTCTGGGATGCGACGGGCGCTGTCACCAAGACCCCGACGGCCGTCATCATCAAGGATGGCGTGTATGTCGGCGCTGAGGCGGCTGCAGCGGAGTAATCCCCCCCTATTCCACACGTTTTCCTCATGCCGGAGGAGGAGTTTCCTTCTCCGGCATGAGCGTATCCGGGAGATGCAGACAGAAGGTAATCAGCAACAGTTGATGCAAGGGTGCACACGGACTGCTGCTGATTGCCTTGCTGTCTTTCAAGGGAAAGTGCTTTTCCCGCAGATTTCAGTCATTTGGAGGTGCAGGCAGGATGCTTCAGTTCTTCTCTTACCTCATCAACGGCATCAGCCTTGGCAGCGTGTATGCCATCATCGCCCTGGGCTACTCGATGGTCTACGGCATTGCCAAGATGCTGAACTTCGCGCACGGCGACGTCATCATGATTGGCGCGTACATTGCCTTCTGTGCCACGCAGTACTGGGGCATGTCCCCGCTGCTTGGCGTGCTGATTGCCATGATTGTCTGCACGGTGCTGGGCATGGTCATCGAGCGCCTGGCGTACAAGCCGCTGCGTCAGGCAACGAGCCTTGCCGTGCTGATTACCGCCATCGGCGTGAGCTACCTGCTGCAAAACCTGGCGCTGCTGGTGTTCGGCCCGAACCCCATGTCGTTTCCGTCTTTCGTCAGCATCCCGTCCATCAGCCTGTTTGACGGGCAGCTGATTCTGACCGGCGAAACAATCGTGACCGTGCTGGCGAACATCATCATCATGCTGGTGCTCACGTTCTTCACCTCCCACACGAAGATGGGCAAGGCGATGCGCGCCGTCAGCGAAGACCGCAGCGCGGCGGAACTGATGGGCATCAAGGTGAACGCGACGATTTCCCTGACCTTCGCCATCGGCAGCGCGCTGGCGGCGATTGCGGGCGTGCTGCTCTGCTCCACCTACCACACGCTGATGCCCACGACAGGTTCCATGCCGGGCATCAAGGCGTTCACGGCGGCTGTTTTCGGCGGCATCGGATCAATTCCCGGCGCGCTGCTGGGCGGCCTGCTGCTGGGCATCATTGAGATTCTCGGCAAGGCGTATGTGTCCATGGAGCTGGGCGACGCGCTGGTGTTCGCCGTGCTGATTATCGTGCTGCTGGTCAAGCCGACGGGGCTGCTGGGCAAGCCGATGCGGGAGAAGGTGTAACGGGATGAAGAAAACGATGAAAAAGTCAACAAAAGGCTTTCTGAACAACTTGATCACCTACGCCATCGTCATCATCGCGTTCGTCTTTACGCAGATGGCGCTGAGCAAGATGATTCCGGGCGTCACCATCAGCCGCTCCCTGAAGGGGCAGCTCATCCCGATTTGCGTCTACATCGTCATGGCGGTTTCGCTGAACCTGACAGTCGGCATCTCCGGCGAACTGTCGCTGGGTCACGCGGGCTTCATGAGCGTCGGCGCGTTCTCCGGCATCATCATGTCCGGCTGGCTGCTGAACGCCTTCCAGATGGAAAATGAGACGATGCGCCTCGTGCTGGCCATGCTGACGGGCGGCGTATGCGCAGCGATTGCGGGTGTGCTGATTGGCATCCCGGTGCTGCGTCTGCGCGGCGACTACCTTGCCATCGTCACGCTGGCGTTCGGCGAAATCATCCGCAACGTCATGAACTGCCTGTATTTCGCGGTCAGCGACGGCAAGCTGATTGTCAACTTCAACAATCCCCGCATTGATGGCACGCTCCTGTACAACGGGCCGGCGGGTGCGGTGCGCGTCGGGCGCATTGCGACGTTCGAGGCGGGTTTCGTGCTGGTGCTGCTGACGCTGTTTGTCGTGCTGAACCTCATCAACAGCCGCTCCGGCCGCGCGATTATGGCAAGCCGCGACAATCGCATTGCCGCTGAAGCCATGGGCGTGAACGTGACGAAGTACAAGCTGATGGCGTTCGTCACCTCGGCGGCGCTGGCGGGCATGGCGGGCGCGCTGTTCGGGCTGAACTTCTCCTCCATCGCGCCGGACAAGTTCAAGTTTGACACGTCCATCCTCGTGCTGGTGTTCGTCGTGCTGGGCGGCATCGGCAATATCCGCGGATCGGTGATTGCGGCGGCGCTGCTGACGGTGCTGCCGGAGGTGCTGCGCGAATTTGGCGACTACCGTATGCTGATTTACGCCATCGTGCTGATTGCCGTGATGCTGCTGGGCAACGCCCCGGTGGTGCGGCAGGTGTTCGAGCGCATCCGCCCCGCGAAAAAAGAAGTTGTGAAGGAAGGTGACGCGGCATGACTGAACCGCTGAAGCGTTTTAAGCCCAATACAAAGATGGTTCCCGTGCCGTCGCGCAGCATCATTCCGGAACGCGACGTGAATCATTCGCCCGTGCTGGAAGCCAGCCATCTGGGCATTGAGTTCGGCGGCCTGAAGGCAGTGGACGACGTGAACCTTGCCATCGGGCGCACGGAAATCTGCGGGCTTATCGGCCCGAATGGCGCGGGCAAGACAACGGTCTTTAACCTGCTGACGAAGGTCTACCAGCCCACAACCGGCACGGTTCTCATCAACGGCAAGGACACGGCAGGCATGAACACAGTGCAGGCCAGCAAGCTCGGCATTGCCCGCACGTTCCAGAACATCCGCCTGTTCGACAACATGACGGTGGAAGAGAACGTCCGCATCGGCCTGCACAACCAGATTAAGTACGGCATGTTTTCCGGCATCTTCCGTCTGCCGCAGTATTGGCAAGGCGAGAAGAAGCAGCACGAAAAGGCGCTGGATCTGCTGAGCATCTTCGGCATGGAAAACATGGGCGATGTCAAGGCAGGTTCCCTCCCCTACGGCGCACAGCGGCGCTTGGAAATTGTGCGCGCGCTGGCGACGAATCCGTCGCTTCTGCTGCTGGACGAACCCGCCGCGGGCATGAATCCGCACGAAACGGCGGAGCTGATGGAGAACATCATCAAAATCCGCGACCAGTTCCAGATTGCTATCCTGCTCATTGAGCATGACATGAATTTGGTCATGGGCATCTGCGAAGGCATCTGCGTGCTGAACTACGGGCGCATTATCGCCAAGGGCACGGCAGAGGAAATCCAGAACAACCCGGTCGTCATTGAGGCGTATCTGGGCAAGCAGAAGGAGGCGAAAGCATGAGTCTGCTGGAAGTCAACGATATCAACGTTTATTACGGCGCGATTCACGCAATCAAGGGCATTTCCTTCTCGGTGGATGAGGGCGAGGTCGTCACGCTGATCGGCGCAAACGGCGCTGGCAAATCCACCACACTGAACACCGTCGCCGGATTGCTCCGCCCGCGCGAGGGCAGCATCCACTTCGGCGGCAAGGATCTGGCGCGCGTCCACGCGTCGGATATGGTGACGCACGGCATGGCGCTCTGCCCCGAAGGACGGCGCATCTTCCAGCAGATGACGGTGCTGGAAAACCTCGAAATGGGCGGCTTCACGCGCCCCGACAAGGAGATTCCGGGCAGCATTGAGCAGATGTTTGAGCTGTTCCCGCGCCTGAAGGAGCGCCAGAAGCAGATTGCCGGCACGCTCTCCGGCGGCGAGCAGCAGATGCTGGCAATGGCGCGCGCGCTGATGTCCAAGCCGCGCCTGCTGATGCTGGATGAGCCATCAATGGGCCTTGCGCCGATTCTGGTCGAGCAGATTTTCGACATCATCCGCGCGCTGCACAAGAACGGCACGACGATTCTGCTGGTGGAGCAGAACGCGCAAATGGCATTGTCCGTCGCGAACCGCGCGTATGTGCTGGAAACAGGCAAGATTTCCATGTCCGGCGACGCGCAGGAGCTGCTGCACAACGATGCAGTCAGGAAGGCGTATCTGGGGGCGTAATGCCAGGCAGCCGGGAAGGTGGCAGAAGCCGCTTCCCGGTTTTTCTTTCGCGTCAAGATTGACATTATCCTGCAAGTATGGTATTGTATAGGTGAAATGAATGTTATTCGGCAACAGGAGGCATCCGCATGAATCCCTATTTGACGCAGCGGGCAAACCGCCGATGGTGGGTGTATCCGCTGATGGCGCTGTTCTTCGCCCTATCGGCGCTGCTGCTGTGGCGCACCTGCAAGGCGGGTGAGCGCGGCGACACGCGCATGGTGGTGCTGCTGCTATGCCTTGCGACGGCGGCGCTGTACGCCGGGATGCACCTGCTTCAGGGGGAAATCATCCGGCGCCGGGCGCGCGGCGTTGCACAGCAGTTAGCAGCGTTCTCGCTGCACATGTTTCCGCTGTCGGATATGCCCAAGCTCCTGCCGGACTGCCCGAACATGGAGACGCTGCGGTTATTGCTCTGCGGAAACTATCTGCGAAACATTCAGATTGATCCGCTGACGGCGATGGTATACCTGACTGCGCCGAACCTCCGGGCGTATGGGGTGGTACAGTCGTTTATTGTGTGTCCGCACTGCGGGAGGCGCACGAGTGTGGTGGAAGGGGCTGCACGGCGGTGCGAGCATTGCGGGATGGGGATATGAAAAAAGGTTCTTCACGGAAAGTTTGGGGGAGCAAACAAGAGCTTAGGCAAAGCACCAAAAAGCTGCACGCGGAAGGAGCATGAAAGCGCGACCAACTCAATCGCGCGGAGGGGTCAAGGGGGGACTTCGTCCCTTTTCGTCTGCCCCTTGCAGGGTCAAGGGACAGCGTCCCTTGTGGGGTTTGGGGCAACGCCCCAACTGTTCCGCGTCCGACCAATCCCAAGAAGGCCGCCAACAAAGGTGCAGGCAGCGAAGCGTCCCTGCCCCTAACTTTGCGCGTCCGCAGACGCGCCCCCAAGCTGCTCTTCCCCCAAGATTCCGTGAAGAACCTGAAAAAAGCCGCTTCTCTTTTGTGGAAAGCGGCTCTTTTTGTGTCTGTTGATTTGCACTTTTCAGGAATTAATACTATTTCCAGATTCACCTGCGCCATCTGGAAATAGTATAGCTTGTATTGCAGCAAGCCCTCTCCATCCGCTATGGCAGACCCCTTTAGCTGACTGAAAGGGCAGATAAACACGCGGGCACTGTCTGATAATGTCACCAACCCAATCGCGCGAAAGGGTCAAGGGAGGAACTCCCTTGGAACTCCCTTGTGTTACATAAAATAGTGCTTGTAGGTGTCGTAGTAAATCGTCAGGCGGCGGGAACCGGAAATTTCGCGCAGGGTGTCGCGAAGAGCGGAATCCTGCAGGATGAAGCGCACAATGTCCGGGTTGTAGCGAACACCCGCATCGCGTTTGAATTCCGCCAGCACTTCGTCCGTCGTCTTGGCTTGGTGGTAGTTGCGGCCATACTGGTCAGTCGCGGCATCAAGACAGTCGCAGACGGTGATGATGTCAATCATGAAGCGCTCCGGCGAGGCGGTGTTATCAAAGTCGTTCGGATAGCCGCCCTTGCCGTTGTAGAACTTGTGGTGACCGCGGGCGATATCCACATAGCGCGCCAAATCCTCGTCGATGCTCAGGTACTGCCCGCCGCGGTTCGGGTGGGAGCGGATGATGCCGAACTCCTCGTCCGTCAGCGGGCGGTGCTGCGTCTCGATAATCTCGAGCATGGAATTCTTGCCCACATCGTGCAGCAGGGCGGCGTCATGCGCAAATTGCAGAATTTCCGCGCGGTGCGCCTGCACATCCTCCGGCGACGTCACGCCGTGATACCCCACCATCAGCGCCGGTTCTTTGTCGATGATGGCGGAGAGAATCGCTTCCGCAAAGGCGGACACCATCAGCGAATGCAGGAACGCGGTGCAGTGCCGCGCGACAACGAGCCGGAAGATGTAGTCGATTTTCTCCTCCGCCGTGTCGAACAGCGCATAGGCATTCGGGAAGAACGCCAGCTCCTCCAGTGCGTTGTTCAGCGTGTTGCTATGCCCGGTGCGCGTGTCGTAATCCGCAATGAAATCACGGATATCCTGCTGATATTCGCGGAAATAGCGTTTCTTATCCTCCATCGGCATCGTCGTTTCCACGAGGAAGGAAATCAGCGCGTCCAGACAGGTCATGTAATAGGAAATAACGTCAATTTTGCGCACGTCCACTTCACCGAACTGCTTCACCTTCGGCTTTGTCTTACGGAAGAAAGTGTGAATCTCCTTCCAGCACTCATCTGCCGTGCGGCGGCCCGTCTCGCAGTCGAACTCACACTGGCTGGTGATAATTTGGAACATGTCGGCAGTGCTTTCCTCCGGCTTATCCAGCTTTTCGTAATATTCTGCCGTTATCTGCTCAATCCGACTCATCAATTCCGGCGGCACAAAGCGGGTGTGCGCCTCCATGGTGCGGTCAAACGATTTCGCCAGCGCGTAAGCGTCCGTGCGGAAGCGCTCGGTGAAAATATCCAGCAGCCTGCCTACGTCCGGCTCGCTTTCGCGCGTCGCCGCCAGCGCATCCGACGCCTGCAGTTCCTTCATTTCCTCCCATATGGCAAACGCTTCTTCCATCGTGACCGAGCCTAACACGCAGCAGCTCATCACGAGGTTCGCGTAGGCCACCACAATCGCCTGATGGACGCTGTGCTCCTTGATTGCGCCGAAATTCCGCGACAAAACCGAAATCTTGCGGTAATAGTCCCTTGCGCGTGTGCCATATGGTTGACGCAGGATGCGGGAGAATTCCAGATTTGTGTACGCCAATGTCAGATCCACATCCGTCATCGCGGCAAGGTTGTTGCTGTGTCCATAGTGCTTCTGGAGAATCTTTGCAAGTTCCATCAGGAGCGCCAAGTCATGCGTATCTGCGCGATAGAAGTCCATCATCGAAATTTGCAGCTGGTTCCATGCGTCATCGTCTAACGCAGGTTCTTCCTTCGCGAACTCCGGCATCACGCTGCGCATCAGGGCATTCATGTGCGCATACTCCGTGCGGAAGAATTCAGCGCGCTCCCGAAGGGCAGCGCACCATGTGTCCCAGTCGGATTTGATGCGCATGGCAGCTTCGAGCTGCTCCACCCGCTTGAGGACAACCTGATAATCAGCGAAAAACTTCCGGATCTGCTCACTGTTCATATCGATAACTCTTTCTTTTCGTTCATCACAGGGCGGCACATTTCTGGGGCAACGTTTCCTATTATATGGCGCAATTGTGCATCTGCCATTATACGCCCAATTTCAACATCCGTCAAGGAAACAGACAGCATTTCAGAAAACGTTATCGGAAAGTCAGGGAGATAACAAGACATAGGGCAAAAAAGTTCAAAAATTGTTCAAGCGGTTACACACACTCCGTTATTTTTTCGGCAAAAGTTTCTTGACAAATGTCCGAAATCGGACTATAATCGATACTGTCCGATTTCGGACAAATTGAAAAGGAGCATTGTGATGAAAGCGTTAAGCACACGTCTGTTTGCGCTGAACGAGGCATGGAAAGAAAATGCCAATATCTACCGACAGATGGCGAAGCAGATGAACCTGACTGACATGGCGATGTGGGCGCTGTACACACTGCGGGTTGAGCCGGGCGAAATGACGCAGAGTCGGATGTGCGAATTTCTGCACGAACCCAAACAGACAATCAACTCCGCGCTGAAGAAAATGGAAGCGGACGGGCTGATTACGCTGCAAAGCGGTTCAAATCGCCGCACGAAAACGATTCACCTGACGGCCGCGGGCGAAGCGCTGGCGCGTGAAACCGCAGACCGCGTTGCCGAAACTGAGCAGCAGGCGCTGGCGCAATTCAGCGAAGAGGAGGCGGATCAGCTGTTCTCCCTCTTGCGCCGCCTGAATGCGCTGATGATAGACATTTTCCCGCAGACAATGCGGAATCCAGAAGGGGAAAGTAAAGCCAAATGAGCAAGAAGCACCCGATTCAGTTATCTGATCACTTTACCTACGCTCGGCTGTTCCGCTTCGTCCTGCCGTCGATTGTCATGATGGTGTTCACGTCCATCTACGGCGTGGTGGACGGGCTGTTCGTGTCGAATTTCGCCGGAAAAACGGCGTTCGCGTCCATCAACCTGATTATGCCGTTTCTCATCATTCTGGGCGCAATGGGCTTTATGCTCGGCACAGGCGGCACGGCGCTGGTCTCCCGCGTGCTGGGCGAGGGCGACAAGGAGCACGCGAACAAGTATTTCTCCATGATTACGCTCTTCGGCATCCTGCTGGGCGTTATCCTGACGGTGGTCGGGGTGCTGGCCATGCGCCCGATGGCGATTCTGCTGGGCGCAACAGAGGCCATGGTGGATGACTGCGTGCTTTATGGGCGGATTGTCGTCTGCTTCCTTACGTCGTTCATGCTGCAGAACATGTTCCAGTCGTTCCTGATTGCGGCGGAGCAGCCGAAGTTCGGCTTGCTGATTACGCTCGCGGCGGGCGTGACGAACATGGTGCTGGACGCGCTGTTCGTGGGCGTATTCCGCTGGGGCATTGCGGGCGCTGCGATTGCGACCGGCATCAGCCAGACCGTTGGCGGCGTTGTGCCGCTGATGTACTTCCTGTTCAGCAAAAGCAGCCCCCTGCGTCTGCGCTGGACGAAGTTCGAAGTGCAGCCGCTGCTGCGATCGTGCGCCAACGGCTCATCAGAGCTGATGAGCAACATTTCCGGCTCGCTGATTGGGGTGCTGTACAACGCACAGCTGATGCGCTTTCTGGGCGAGGACGGCGTGGCGACGTATGGCGTACTGATGTATGTGCAGTTCATCTTCGTCGCGATTGACATTGGCTATTCCATCGGCTGCGCGCCCATCATCAGCTACCACTACGGCGCGCGGAATCACCCGGAGCTGAGGAACCTGCTGATGAAGGGGCTGAAAGTCATGGGCATCTTGGGCATCGTGATGACAATCGCCGCCATCTCGCTGTCCGGGACGCTGGCAAACATCTTCGTCGGCTATGACGCGACGCTCTGCGAATTGACGCGGCATGCCTTCCACCTTTTCTCCTTCGCCTTCCTGCTCGCGGGCTTCAACATCTTCCTATCCTCCTTCTTCACGGCGCTGAACAACGGCGGCGTGTCCGCAGCAATTTCCTTCCTGCGCACGCTGGTGTTTCAAGCGGCGTCGGTCATCCTGCTGCCGATGGCGCTGGATGTGGATGGTCTCTGGTGGGCAGCCTCTGCGGCGGAAGCGCTGGCGTTCGTCGTGTCGATTGGCTTCCTGCTGGTCATGAAGGGAAAATACCATTATTTTGATGAAACCTAATCAGGAAAAACTTGCGTGTTCCCCTTGCAAACTGCTGTTCGCTGTGGTACGATAAGAAGCGAAAGAAACCCGGCGGCGATTGCCGATTGCATCCCCCGCCGGTATCCAGAAAGGAAGCGGTATCATGGCAGCAAAGAAGCCCGCAAAGACCGAAAAAGCCGCCCCGGTGACGGGCGCGCAGGAGGAGAAACTCAAGGCGCTGGAACACGCGCTGGCGGATTTGGACAAGCAGTTCGGCAAGGGTGCCGTCATGAAGCTCGGTGAACATGCGGAGCAAAACGTGCAGGTCATCCCCACAGGCTGCCTGACGCTGGATGAGGCGCTGGGTGTCGGCGGCATTCCGCGCGGCCGTATTGTGGAGATTTTCGGCCCGGAATCCTCCGGTAAGACGACCGTTGCCCTGCACATTGTCGCACAGGCGCAGAAGATGGGCGGCATCGCGGCATTTGTGGACGCAGAGCACGCCCTCGACCCGGTGTACGCCAAGAATCTGGGCGTAAATATTGACGACCTGTATGTCTCTCAGCCTGACACAGGCGAACAGGCGCTGGAAATCGTCGAAGCGCTGGTTCGTTCCGGCGCGCTGGACGTCATTGTCATCGACTCTGTCGCCGCCCTCGTCCCGAAGGCGGAAATCGACGGCGAAATGGGCGATTCCTTCGTCGGTCTGCAAGCGCGTCTGATGAGCCAGGCGCTGCGCAAGCTGGCGGGCATCATCAACAAAACCGGCTGCGTCGCGGTGTTCATCAACCAGCTGCGCGAGAAAGTCGGCGTGATGTACGGCAACCCCGAAACCACCCCCGGCGGTCGTGCGCTGAAGTTCTACGCCTCCGTGCGTCTGGACGTGCGCCGCGGCGAGCAGCTCAAAAACGGCAGCGAAGTCATCGGCAACCACACGAAGGTCAAGGTTGTCAAGAACAAGGTTGCTCCGCCGTTCCGCGTGGCAGAGTTCGACATTGTGTACGGCGAAGGCATCAGCCGCGAAGGCACGCTGCTGGACATGGCGGTCGAGCGCGACATCATCCACAAGAGCGGCGCGTGGTTCAGCTACAAGGACCAGCGCATTGGTCAGGGGCGCGAGAACACGCGCCTGTACCTGCGCGACCATCCCGAAATCACGGACGAAATCGACGCGATTATTCGTCAGGAGATTTTTGCGGATAAGCCCGCAAAGCCGATTGCGCCCGAAGAAGATCCCGGCGAACTTCCGGATGAGGACGAGGACGACCTTGCCCTGCTGGAAGCAGACCTCGGCGATGATGCCGGTGTCGCCCCGCTGGAAGAAGAATAATCCACAGGTTATCAAATTTGTCCACCCTTGCGTCTGCGGGGGTGGATTTTTTAGGTTTTTCACAGGACCTTGGGGAAGAACAAGTTGGTGGCGCGTCTGCGGACGCGCAAAGTTAGGGGCAGGGACGCTTCGCTGCCTGCCCCTTTGTTGGCGGCTTCTTCATGCTTTATCCGCGTGTTTATCCCTCTTTCCCTTACAGGTGAAACACAAATTTCTTCTCATATCGCCAGAAAATGACCAGCCCAATCATCAGCATTCCGAAAGCGCCTGCCCCGCACGCCAGCAACCGCTCCGGCGTCGGCGGGATTCCCGCAATCACAATCTGCCGCAAAAAATCAATCAGCTGATACATCGGGTTCAAATGGAAAATCCCCCGAAGTCCCTCCGGCCAAATCGTATCCGGATAAAAAATCGGCGTCGCATACGTCCACAAGAGCGAAATCACGCTCCACAGGAATCGCGTATCGCGGAAGAAAACGTTCAGCGTCGCCATCACCAGCGTCACGCCCAGCGCAAACAGAAACAAAAGCGCAATCATCAGCGGCAGCAGCAGCAGCGCGGGCGACACCCGCACCCCCGTCAGCAGCATCAGCAGAAGCAGCGGCAGCAGCGAAATCAGGAAGTTGATAAGGCTTGACAGCGCGCGGCTGAACGGGAAAATCAGCTTCGGAATCGCGACCTTTGTGATGAGCGACGCGTTCATGACAATCGCGTCCATGCCCAGCGTGACGCACTCGGTGAAGAAGCTGAAAACGATGATACCCGAAATCAGGTACACCGGGAAGTGGTCGATAGCGGAGCGGAAGAGCGTGGAGAACACAAGGTACTGCACGAGCATCGTCAGCAGCGGATTGAGGAAACTCCAGAGGACGCCGAGGATACTCTGCCGATACTTTGTATTAAAATTGCGGCGGACAAGCTGCTCAATGAGGAAGCCGTAGCGGCGGACGTCGGCTTGCAGGCGCAGCAGATGGTTCTGCCGTCCGGCGGCGGCGCAGCGTGCGGTGAACAGGCTTTCCCAGGCGCAGAACAGCACCAGAACCGCCGCGAAAATCCCGTAGTACAGCATCGCGCAGGAAGGGCGCGTGCCGGACAGGCGGATGCACAGCTGATTGCCGCCGCTCATGCCCAAAGCAGGGAGCGTGTTGCCGGAAAAGGTAAGCACAAGTTTGTCCGCATCCACGGGTTCAAACGAGAAGGTCAAATTTTCGCGGATGATACTGTCGGTCAGCAGGACAGTCTGCGTGAAAATCGGTAACCCCTGCCGTGTCAGGATCAGCGTCGCTGTGCCGCCGGATTCACTGCTCAGCGCCGTAACGGGCAGGCTGATTTCGCGGATGCCGCCATCCGGCAGGGGGAGCGAGAACGTCTCGCCGTCCGTCAGCGGATGCAGATGCGTCTGCGCCGCCGCGTCGATGGTAAACGCCCGCGTCTGCCACGTCGGGGTGAACAAAGCACCATACAGCGCCAGCACCAGCGCAATCACGAGCGTCACCCAAAGCCCTTTTTTCAGCACAGCGGAATCGCCGAAAATCGGCGGTTTGCACTTCGTCACGGCGTTCCCTCCTGTCGGTCAAGGTCAATGAACATGCTGCCGTCCGGGCGGAACAGCGGCGAATAGTAACGCTCCGGCGGGTGCTCCCCCCACGTTTGGCGGAAGCGGCGCAAATCCCCCTTCGGCGCACCCTGCGTCAGGCACGGCGGCAGCAGCGAAAGCCGCATATCCATTGCCATCCGCGCATACGGCGTGTAGACGTTGAGCAGCCCGATTTGCTGACATTTCAGCCCCAAATCCGCGCCGCGAAGGTCGCTCTGGTACGGCGAAAATCCGCCGACGGACAGGAACACGTCGCGCCGAATCATCATCAGTGCGCTGGATACGCCCGTCACGTTGCGGACGATGCGGTCAGTGAGCATGTACGGCCGCCCATAGCGCCACTGCCCCGCCTGATGGCTGACCGCGCCGCCGGGAACATCCACCGCATATCCGGCATGACGGAAGCAATCACGGTCATCCAGCAGCGCCGAGCCGACGCAGCCAACGTCCGCGCGCTGGGCGTACTGCATGAGTTCGCTGACCCAATCGGTATCCAGTGGGCGCAGTCCGGCGCGCAGAAACAGCACCGCGTCGCAGTCCGTCCGGCGGACGAGGTCATTGACCGCTGACAAATCGCGGACGCGGATGCACGGCATCGGCAGCTTCGGCGCATCGCCCTCGCCCCAGAGGAGGCAAACGATTCGCATCTGCCGCGTTTTCCACCGAATGCGGACGCGCAGCTCTTCCACCGTCACGTCGGCATCCATGTGCAGGCGGCGGAGCTGATCCGCCACGGCGCGCGCGGCGGCATCCGCACAGGTCTGTGCTTTTTGATGGCTGAACGAGGTGTCCAGCATCCGCCAATGGTAGAGAATACGCGGAATGTGGGTGATTTTCGTCGCGTTTTCGGACAGTCGAAGCGCCAAATCATGGTCTTGCGAGCCATCGAAACCGGGGCGAAGTCCGCCGACCGCGTTCATCAGTGCCCGTGACGCTGCCGTGATGTGGCAGATATAATTGCCGGAACGCAGCGAATCCGGCGCGAAATCAGGCTTCAAGTGCGGCTCAAAGAAGTGCGTGCCATCGGCGGACACCTTGTCCTCATCGGTATAAACGAAGTCCGCACCGTCCTGCGCTGCTTCAAGGATGCAGCGAACCGCGTCCGGCGCGAGCAAGTCATCGTGGTCGCAGAGCGCGACAAATTCCCCCGTTGCCATCGTCAGCGCGGCGTTCGTGTTGCCCGCAATGCCGCGGTTCTCCGCGCCGAACGTCACACGGAAGCGATTGTCCTCCTGCGTCAGCGTTTGCAGCAGTTCACGCGTGTCCACGCGGGTACTTGCGCCGTCATAGAAACAGGCTTCCCACGCGCCGCACGACTGATGCAGCAGCGAATCCGCCAGCGCGCGCAGCAGCTCCGGCGGCGTATTATAGGTCGGAATAAGGAAAGACAAGCGCATAGTCGGGGTGAAGGGGGCTGAAAGGGGCGCTTCATGGCGGCGGATGAAGGCTTGGTAGCCGTCTTCCTCCGCTTGACGCAGGGCGGTTTCCATCTGGAGGAAGGGGCGCTGACGATGGAGCGCGATGCGGAACCGGATGGCTTCGGGGATGCAGCGAAAGCCTTCGCGATGAATGCGCCGGATGACGCGCAGGGGGAAGAGCATGACGGAAACCTCCTTTCGATGGATGATTGGCTTTAGGTAACACCGCACAAATGAGGTGGTCGGCTGGCGAATGGATTTTTCGTCAGATGCAAATGCAAATTTCGAAGGTTTACTGGCGGTAAATCGAGAAATTTGCATGCCGCAGATGGCGGAAAAGACATC
>OJJP01000231.1_pt1 | contig 31414 bp, 53 predicted proteins | sample 1596261 | NCBI WGS metagenome assembly OJJP01 (sample SAMEA4350154, study PRJEB24818) | metagenome | biome: human; feature: gut; material: faeces | place: Denmark | collected 2013-09
TTCCACCTGGCTGATAAAGCGCAGGTTGTACCATCCCACCAGGGTACTGGTCAGGGTTAACAGCGCCATCAGGGCAAAGCCCATCCAGAGTCTTCGGGTCAGGGTTAAATTCACGGTCGGTGCACTTAAGATGAATAAGTTGTATATTTAAAATCTCTTTTATTATCAATGAATTAATGTAGGCAGGTCATTATTAGTCAAAATAAAATCATTTGTCGATTTCAATTTTGTCCCATTCCCGTCCACGGCTGTCCCTATACCGCGCCGCCATTGAGTCTGATTTATGCCCGAGAAGACGTTGAGCAAACTTATCGCCAATCTGGTTCCGGTATAGCCTCGCTGACAGGCTACGCAGTTCATGGAATGTTGGCGGGTTTCCATCAAATGAGAGTCCAGATGCATTTCTCGCCTTTGTAAAATACTTTGATACTGTTTTCGGGGAAAGCGGATCGTGATGCTTTGATGCGATTATAGTTTCACTGCTGCTGGCCTCCCTGCATTTCTGTAGTGTATCAGCCAATGAGATATTGAGCGCGTCAATCGTTAGCGTTAGCGGAATGGCGAGTTTAGCCCCTGTTTTACTCTGTTCAATGTGAAGATGGTTGTCGTTTATGTCTGACCATTTCATTCTGCACAAATCGCCGACTCTCTGCCCTGTAACGACGGCCAAATCCATCGCCAGCCTTAGGCAGATAGGGAGAGGTTCGGCTGCATGGTAAATCTCGACATACTCATTAGCTGTCAGCCTTGAGCGCCTTACTTCTGACTTTGCTGTACGGGTTGCTGTTACCGGATTCGTTGCTACATGCCCCTCGGCTATTGCCTCACGAAAAACGTCAACAAGGGTTGACCTGATTAATTTTGCGGAAGCCGCTTTACCTTCTGCTACGTAGGTGTTTAGCATTGCTGCCACCTCTTTCGTTGATATGTCGGCGAGCGGTTTGTCCGGCAATTTTCTTCGGATTGCCCTGATTTTGCTGGCGTAGTCGAGTAGAGTTTTCGGTCTGATGCCCCTCTCGCTGAGAATTGTTTCATATCGGTCAAGCCACACATGAAGAGTGATTGAGTCAGCGCCTTTAATTCTGTCTATCAGTGATTTGCGTCCGCTGTCTGAGAGTAACTCAATATTGGCCTGTATTGCTTCAGTGATTGCTATCCTCCTGTCTCGGCCTAATCCAAACTCTTTACCCGTCCTTGGGTCCCTGTAGCAGTAATATCCATTGTTTCTTATATAAAGGTTAGGGGGTAAATCCCGGCGCTCATGACTTCGCCTTCTTCCCATTTCTGATCCTCTTCAAAAGGCTACCTGTTACTGGTCGATTTAAGTCAACCTTTACCGCTGATTCGTGGAACAAATACTCTCTTCCATCCTTAACCGGAGGAGGGAATATCCTGCACTCGCGTACCCATCGACGAACTGTTTCAAGGCTTCTTGGGCGTCGCTGGCGTGCGTTCCACTCCTGAAGTGTCAAGTACATCGCAAAGTCTCCGCAATTACACGCAAGAAAAAGCCGCATTGATGCGGCGATGGTAGGTCTGGATATCTTGAGAAATTAACAGGCCTCATCGAGTGTGAGGCTGTAGTTAGTCCTTGCGTAGCTCGCTGATTCTTCTGTAAGTCTCTGGCGCTTTGTTTCCGTGTATCTTCATTTCAGACTTCAACAGAGCAACGAGGGAATCCCATTCGTTGAGGATGCCTTTGAATGCCGGAACGCGCTTTGCAACCTTGTCGAATGAATCTCTGATTTCTGGAATCTGCTCAACAAGTGCAACGCATCGTCGGAAATCGGCTACATCATGTGGAGCGCCGAAGTGATGACCATAGATATTCTTTTTCAGTCCACATGCGATTGAGGCAAGAGTTGCGCTACTGATGCCGACATCGCCAGTCGATTGCCATTTCAAAACCTTCATAGCCAAATCTGACATTTCTTGTCTCCATAAAACAAAACTCGCCGTAGCGAGTTCAGATAAAAGAAATACCCCCGAATGCGAGGATTGTTATTCACCTTTGACGGCAAGTTGCAGGTTAGTCACGGTTAACTTCCTGCGGCGGTTCCGGTAGCGGCATCCAGTGAGTTGCTTGCTCAATACCATTACCCGGCTTAATCGTTGCATCTCCGCGCCGAAAGGTGCTTCCGGTATAGCGTGCGGAGCATATTAGCGGTTCAACCAGAGAGCTATCGAAATTTATCGAAATAAGCACGTTCTGGCCCTTTTCAGGCATTCGATCACTACAGCTTATCCAACTATCCGGAGTTCCCGGAGAGTTGCCATTTACATCGAAGTTTGGCTCTGCGTCCTGAACCAGGAGGATGTAACCATTCTTGGCCGTATCAAGTTCTAACGCCTCGGTGACGGTGCCGAAATAGCGATTACCTAAATCAGCATCACAAGTGCTAACATCAATGGAAACTTCCATGCCTTCGATTAATTCTGGCAAGTTGTAAGTTTGGTTTACAGGTTGGCCTCCCTGAAGCATGGCGGCGCGGTGACACCAGATAATCCAGCCAAGCGCCATATCCCATGCCATGTATTCTCTATCACCATTTTTTGCCCTGCGGCGATCTACAGATTCCCCGAAACGCTTCTCCATAAATAATTCATAGGCTGCCCGTTCATCTGATACTGCTGCCAGCGATGCCAGTGCAATTTTAAATGCGGTAAGTATGTTGTTAACCACACCTATTTCGAATGCTATTTCACTACATACAAACGATTTATCGTCTATTATCGACTCAATTCCGGTAATCGTGTTCTGTAACCATTCTTTGGTAATAGTATTCATAACTATTTCACCTTAATCTCAACATTTCGCAGCTTTAGCTCTACTGGCAGGTCTGACTTTCCGGTTAATGCTAATGCGAGATTTTCTGGAGTAATGAGAGCAGTTATTGTTTTCCCCCTCGCCAGACGAATAATCATTCGTATTTCGCGATCGTCACATGCTCCCGGTCGAACAATTGATATTTGTCCGTTCATCTCACTCTCCTTTGATGCCAATGTTTACAGCCTTGCAAGCCTCTTTGAGTACCCAGTCAACAGCGTCTTTCCATGCTCCGGTTTCGACTGGCGGATTTTCACGCTTAACCTGTTCATAGAAGCGCACTGCTTTAACCAGTCCTTCCGGTACTACTGGCGATGGCTGTTTAGCTTCTAAATCAGCAATTCTGTCAACCACGGCATCGACGGCATCTGAAAAACTGAAACAGTTACTCCACTCCGGCCTATCCCCGGTTGCTGCAAAATACATATCAGATAAAGCAGACTCAGCATTGTCACGCTCATTGATGAGTTGCTCTTCGCTTTCCTCCAGCTCTGCAATGCGTTTGCTTTGGGCTTCTCGTTCATCCAACAGCGCCTGCGCTACTTCAGGGTTGAAAGCTGCGATATAACGAGCGTTGTTCTCTGCGTTTTTCTGTTCGTCGAATCCTGGCCAGTCGACAATATCTCCGTGATGATTATCACCTGGTGTGTGCACGGCGTACGTGCCGTATTTGCCCGGCGAAATAAATGCGACCCATTCGCCTTGTGTTGCCTGTTTTGCTATCTCACGCAGTGCCTGATAGTTAATTTTGCTCATGTCACATCACCCTGAATCCGTTGCATTTACGTAAAAAATCGCAGATATAGCCCTTCATTTTTTCATGCCAATCTCGATCATTCCCATTGCACCAACCATCAGGTGGAGTCCAGTTTTCTATCAGAGCAGCCATTTTCTTTGCTTTTGCAGGAGTAGCTGTTGCGGTATCGCAGTAATGACGAGTGTCGATCAACGTATCCATACCATCGATATCAAGTACGCAAAACCATGTGTGATTCGGCATTTCAACAGATGGTATTTGTTGCCCACGTCGACGTTTATCAATAAGACATACACTCACTGCTTGCCTCCTTTACGCCACATCGCATTCAGATATTTGTTTTGATTCACTGACGGAAAAGAATTTCTCTTAAGCAATTCCTCTCTCGATGGCATTGGCTTTACGCGTTGGCGAATAATCATTTCTGCCGGAAGAATGCCGGGATTGTATGCAAGTCCTCTCATGGTAAATTCCTCTTTGTTAATTTATTCGTATGCCTGCTCTTTCTTCATCGAGTTTTTTCAGCTTGTATCGCATAGCTCTTACTGAATAAATTGAGCGGCAGGTTGCAATTGCTATTTCTTCTGCGGAGAACTTACCGAAAAGTGATACTTCGGCTCTTGTCCATCGTCTTCCACGAAGTCGGCTAACAATGTCAGCGCCAATCCTTGTTGCTTTCGCCATTACTGATTTTTCAGTCCTTTCCAGTTTTTCTGCGATAACTTCAACTGGCATTGTCGCCGCTACCTCGCGCAAGAAATCGACTTCCCATTTCTCCCATGGAGTCTTTTTCATAGGCGATACCGTTATTTGATAAAAAGTGAAGGTTTCCCAACTTTGAGTTGAGCACCGGGGATATTTATTCCTGCTTTTAGTTGGTGTTTGATTGCCAGTTTGTCGGCTTTAATTGTCGTTTCGAACTCAACGTATTCAGGAGGAAGGGCGCTTGAGTCGATGATTTCTACAGTTTCTGACGGTTTGCGGATTGTTACCTGGTGAATACCTGCTCGAATCTTTTTCTTGCCAACCATTTCAAGCGATGACGCTATATACGCCATAATGCTGTCAATCTTATTTTGAATTACTGCGGCTCGCTCATTTAGTGACTTTGCCTCTTCCTTGAGGCGTTCAGCATAACCAGATTCATTTTTAATAATGGCGAGAAGTTGCTCTATTTTATCGGTAAATTCTCCTTCCATGCCTTCTATTGTGTCAGCAATCATCTCTGGCTCTAAATCTGAATCCATCAATTTTGCGTATTCATTGGCTATTTCATACAATTTGCTCACTGGCAACCTCCAGTTTCGCTTTGCATTCTATGTAAATGGCTTGTACGTTCTGCTGCAATTTCATTCCAGATGTCAGGCGATATGCTTCTGCAAAATATCGCTTCAAATCATCCATGTTTTCTGCCTGAGCCATTTCATCGCAAAGAAGTTGTGCTTTATCCATTATTTCCTGCTGGCATTTCCGTTCATCTTCGCGGATATCTTCCTCTGATTTGTGCGGCATAACTGGTTCAGTCCATACACCTTCTTCTTCGTTTAGTACGTGAATAGCACTATCAAGACGTGATGCCTTAGGCCAATACTTGCTTGCACGCTTCACGACCGTCTTTCGCGCCATCTCATTCCAGTGATTTACCCATGGTCCTTTATCGCTGAATGCCGCCTTGCTTGTTTTCCTTACAGCCTCAATTTCAGCAATACTCATCTCTTCCGTTAGATAATCACCTGCCGGCGTCTTAACTGTGCAGTAAACGCCAACGATATCACCACGATCACCGAAGGCGTTGTATTTATGGGTTGGTGCTTTATCAAGCCCGTTTGACTCATAGGTATCGTTAGCATGAACAAGTTTTGCCTGACCCCATGAGATAACACCAGACTCCATTGCAATATGGAGCAATCCCATATAGCTGATATCCAGGCAAACCATGCCGTCGCGCGGAACCAGATAAGCCAGTTTGCTGGCCGGGTTTAAGGTGATGCCGATCGCCGCAACATTGATGATGGCGTTCTGTGCGCTGGTTGGATTTGCCAGTGCTGTTTTAGCCAGGTAATCGTTTTTCTGGAAATACTGAATTGCAAACTGGCTTTCCTTAGCCCATGTCACCGTCTGTTCAGTCAATGCTCCGCAGAATAACTGCTCTTGCTGTTTAACGAATTCAACGATATTGCTCATGCAGCTTCTCCATAAATATGTCTGCGTTTGAATATTGCGAAGGCATATTCAGCCTTAACTCTTTCGGTTATTGCATCCCAGAACCATTCAGCGGCTTTTTCCTGATAGTTACAGTCATCATCTTCCAGCCAGTCGATAGCGTCCTTAGTGTGTTCATCTGGTTTATATGAGCGAAGCATTTCGCTTATTGGGTCGCAACGTTTGCAGAGGCGATCAACTTCACTGTTGATTCGCTCGTAATCTTTATCAGTAAAACTTGCGATTATTTGCGATATTTCACGCTTATCATTTAGAGTCAGAATCATCATCTTTCTCCTGTTCTTTGTGCTGATTGAGCATTTTGTTCATCTGACGAATGAATTCTTCGTCTGACCAGTTATCTGTAAAGCTCATTTCCTGCGATACCACGGAAGGTTGATAGCTGATTTCATCGCTTTATTTGCTTCAAGCCACATTTTGGAATCACCAATAAATCTGGCTATTACTGCTTTGTTTTGTGCAGCACGAAGCATCTGGTGATTGATGGCTATTTCATTGCGCATAACGCCTCCAGTTGTTTCTTTGCTGCTCTGATTAATTGTTTAACTCGGCGTGATAATTCAGATTCGTGCGGGTAGAAAGCGGACATGACGCCGCTACCCGCGAGCTGAAAGTGCATCATGGGTAACTCCTTATATTTGATTGCATAACGAAAATGCCTCTCGTGAAGCATTATTGGTATGCGGTAAAGCCGCGCTCAGGCGGCTTTGATAGTCATATCATCTGAATCAAATATTCCAGATGTGTCGATATCGGTAATTCTTATTCCTTCGCTACCATCCATTGGAGGCCATCCTTCCTGACCATTTCCATCATTCCAGTCGAACTCACACACAACACCATATGCATTAAAGTCGCTTGAAATTGCTATAAGCAGAGCATGTTGCGCCAGCATGATTAATACAGCATTTAATACAGAACCGTGTTTATTGAGTCGGTATTCAGAGTCTGACCAGAAATTATTAATCTGGTGAAGTTTTTCCTCTGTCATTACGTCATGGTCGATTTCAATTTCTATTGATGCTTTCCAGTCGTAATCAATGATGTATTTTTTGATGTTTGACATCTTTTCATATCCTCATAGATAAAAAATCGCCCTCACATTGGAGGGCAAAGAAGATTTCCAATAATCAGAACAAGTCGGCTCCTGTTTAGTTACGAGCGACATTGCTCACATAGCAGACTCGTAAATCTGCTATAGGCGCTTATTCGCATCGCATGACAACATCAAATTTTTCGATATTACTTTGTCGCAACAATCCTTCTTCTACGCGGTCAGCTTTTCTATAATTATCAAATTCGAAATGTTTAATTACTTCTTTTGTTTCTCGCTCTATAACTTCAACAATGTATTTCCTATTCATCATTCTTCCCCAAGAGCTTTTCTTATTGCTGCGAGACCTTTATTAACAGCTCCATACCATTCTGGATATGTTGTCGTTGTTCTATTTTTGGTTTGCTTAAGTAATAACTGAAGTGCTTCGAGAAGGTCAGGTGCTGCCGCTATTAGATTGGCATCTTCAATGCATTGAACTTCCTCACAGATTGCAATATACGAACGCCAGCCTGCGCCATTTTCAAGTGAGTCTGCCTGGATGATTTTAATCTCATCGCCATCCATCATTATTTCCCACTTACCTTTAGTACCTTTGAATTCCATATTCACCTCTATGCTTGCTGCCAAAACAATGAACCATCCGGAAATTCCAGATAGTTCATAATTCACTCTTCAATACTTCCAACTTACTAATCGCCGATAGATATCCGCGCTGATAGGGCATCATCATTCCTTCGAGCTTGCCACTTCTTAACTCCTCCCTGAGCAATTGTATTGCTTGATCAATAACCTCTGCCTTAGCGTCCTTTATGGCTTGCTTGCGGGGCTTTGCTTTCTGCTTTGGCAGATTTCTCAAGCATGATGGAATGTATGTCTGATTCACCACTTACCTCGCTGTCAGTTGTTTTGATTTCCGGTAGCCTGCCGCGTAAATGGCTACGTTTGGCAGGCAAATACTTCCACTGCATTCATCTGCCTTCTTGCAGCGAAGGCTTCCGAGTGATGCTGCTTTATCTGCTCTGACGCAACCAGAGAGCTTTAGCGCAATTTTTCGTGCCAGTCGCTGCTCTTGCATTGCCTGTTCACGTTGAGCCTGTCTGCGTGCTCTGCGGCGATTTCTGGCGTTATCGTCAGCCAGATATGTAATGACTACTGCCATGTTGACCTCCGATGGTTGACTTTGGCGGTGACGCGCCGAGTGCTTATCTTCCGGTTGCTGTCGTGCAGCTGCACTTCACGGCACCCCAAAGCCAACTACTCTTTGGTTCCCGCATTTCGGCGGGACAATCCCATCAATGTTAAAGAGCCTGCCAATCTGTTCCGTTTGGCTTCCAGCGTCCTGCTGATGGCTAAAGAATACTGTAGGTATTTTATTGTGTAAATACCCAAGGTATTTATTTTTGATGAAATAATGATAAACAAATGAATACAAAGGATATTTATTTGTTTCGGTGTCTGCTTGTTCAGTGCTTTTTATGCGGGATATGTGAAGTGGATCCCGATAGCTATTGCTGCCGGGATTATGGGTTAGTCAGCGAAGGTTAAGACGAGAATTACCTTAATGATGTCTGCTACAACAGACACGGCCATAGATAAACCAAAGACGATCCAAGCCATAGAGATGTCTTCACTACCATCGTATAGGGTTCCGTAATCACTGGTGTAAGGCGTAAATGTCGCGCCTTGATACAATAGGTATAAGCTTGATCCATAGAGGATAAATGCAGATATCCCTTGTATTGCTATGATCACTAGAATCATGAAACGAGCTGATCTATGCGCCCAAGCCTGGCTTATTTTTTCTGATAGAGATTTCGCAATAAAAGCATGCGCTAAGCCGTAAATTGTTGAGATTGCCAACATCCCCAAAAAGCTTGCTATAGCGGTTCCAACCATAAGCGCCCCCTTGCGTGATCAAACCAGTCTGAGTTTTGTCTCAATTGCAACGCCTATAATCTTGCAGTTTCCATTGATTGGCACGAGAGGCCATGCAGGATTAAGTCCCTTGAGGTATTTATTTCCGCCGTCGATTATCAGCTTCTTGAATGTTGCTTCGTTAGAGTCAGAAAGTTTTGCTATGACCAAGCTGCCGTTGATCGCCTCCCTTCCGGTATCGAAAAGAACGAATGTTCCCTCTGGAATGCTTAACCCAACCGGTGCCGTCATTGAATCACCTTCCACTTTAAGCCAGAACGCATTACCTTGAATATGCGCGTCAGACTCAAGCCAAACATCTATGTCTTTAATGGTGTATGGTTCGCATGCTTCACACCACGAGCCAGCCTGGATACTGCTTAACACCGGATACCTCTTTCCTGCTCTGTATTCCCCTGCATACCTTACGTTGGCATCGCTCTTAAGGCTTTCTGCCTGTTCTGCAACCTTGGCAGCAATTGACTGGCTAAAATCAGCAATTGAGACTTGCAACAGTCGTGCAAAACCAGATGCAACCTCAACGTTTAGCGCGTTTCTGCCATTAAGATAATGCCCTACCGCTCCTTGGGTGATACCCAGTTCATCAGCGATTGAGTATTGGGTTATTCCCAACTCTTTCTTTTTTGACTCATACAAAGCCTTAAGCCGCTTAGCGTCTTCGAGCTGTTCTGTCGTCAGTGATTTTTTATTTTCCATAGCTTAATTCTAATAGCTAAGGTACTTAAACTAAAAATACCCTGAGTATTGATTGCTTTGAATACCTGTAGTATTCTTTGTTCATGGTTAATAACGGAGAGTGCATATGATTCGAATGACACTTGCCGATTACGCCAAAATCCATGGACAGGCTAAAGCAGCCAGTGACTTTGGTGTAATCCAGTGCGCTATCAGCAAGGCCATTCTGGCAGGCCGTAACATCATGGTTACGGTAAAGCCTGATGGCAGTGTGATTGGAGAGGAAGTTCGTCCTTTCCCAAGCAACAAGAAAAACAAATAGTAACACCGCTCTTTAACAGTCATGGTCCTCATTCCCGCCGAAATGCGGGAATACAACGCGCATAAGTTGATGCGCATAACTTCTTATTTGTTAAGGAAATACTTACATATGCAACTTACAAGTACTCGCAAGAAAGCGAATGCAATTACAAGCAACATCCTAAATCGAATTGCTGTACGTGGTCAGCGAAAGGTTGCTGATGCATTAGGGATCAATGAATCGCAAATTTCGCGATGGAAAGACAGCTTTATCCCAAAGATGGCCATGCTTCTGGCTGTGCTGGAGTGGGGTGTTGAAGACGAGGAGTTGGCGGAACTGGCTAAGAAAGTAGCCATGGTGCTGACAAAAGAAAAGCCTCAAGACTGCGGCAACAGTTTTGAGGCCTGATGTAGAAAGACTGGATCAATCCACAGGAGTAATTATGACATACGAAAATGACAAATTCCAGGTTCTGAAGAGCATGAAGGTGCCAGATGATTTTAAATCAAATGGCTTTGTTTATGTGCTTTCGAATGAGTGCATGCCAGGAATTTATAAGATTGGGATGACTAAGCATTCACCAGAAGTTAGGGCTAAAGAAATTTCAGCCTCTACTGGCGTTCCTAAGCCATTTAAGGTGATAGCAGCCTTTCATTCAAATAATCCCGCATCAGATGAAAAACTCATTCATAAAGCCTTTGCAAAAGAGAGGCTTAGTGATAATCGAGAGTTTTTCAAGCTTGAAGATAATGATCTTTCTGAATCTCTAAATGAAATAAGGGCGCTGGTTGGCCCTGAAAGAAATGGCGAGACGGCAGAATACGCAATTTACGACTCATTCATTTCTTTTCGCCATGAAAATGAGCTTGATCTTAATGAGGAGCTTATAGAGCAAGGTCTGGGTAGTGTAGTTGGTCATCTTCCTGCGGTGAAAAATTTCCTTATTCGCGCTGGAATTGATTACGCGAAGCAACTGATAAGCAAATATAACTCATCGATAGTTATTAATACAGATGGCAGTGTGGTGATGGTTAAGTCTCTTGAAGCCCAATGCTTTGATGCGGAGGTTGGAAATGAGCCTTGCTGAAGTATTTTACCTGCCGAAGAGTGAACCTGTTGAACAGGAGCGAAGAGTGGCTGATATCGATGATGGTTACACCAGATTCGCTAACGAGCTGCTGGAAGCTATCGCAAGTGCCGATTTAACCGCTCGCCAGTTGAAAGTTATGCTGGCCTACGTCCGGAAAACATATGGATTCAATAAGAAAACAGATCGAATAGCCGATGAGCAAATTGCTCAGTTAACAGGACTGTCAAGGCAGAATGTTAACAAGGCTAAAAAAGAACTGATTTCAATGAATTGCCTGTTTATGGATGGAAATCAAATCGGTGTAAACAGTGAGGTATCTGCGTGGCAATTCAGCAAGTGTCTCCGAGTTAGCAACGTTGTCTCGAAGATAGAGACAAAAAATGTCTGCAAAATAGAGACACTCAATGTCTCGAAGTTAGAGACACACAAAAGACATTCTTTAAAGACAAAAGAAAATATTAATAAACCCCCTATATCCCCCAAAAAAGTTTCTCAGAAGTTCGACCCGCTAGAAACAGAGTTGCCTGATTGGTTATCAGCAGAAATATGGTTGTCGTGGGTTACCTATCGCAAGGAGATAGGTAAGTCGATCAAGTCTAAGCAAAGTGTCACTCAGGCTATCAACGTTCTAAGCAGAAGTCTGGAGAAGGGATATACACCTGAAGAAATTATAAACCAGAGCATCGCCAGTGGTTGGCAGGGTATTTTTGAGCCCAAGACTCCAAAGGGGAAATCTCAACCGAGGCCGCAGCATCGAGCTATGCAGGAAAACTTTGCCACCAAAGATTACGGACAAACTGAAATGCCTTCATGGGCGCAGGAGTGAACATGACGCTGGATGAAAAGATCTCCCAACTGGAGAAAAAACTTGCAGAATTGAGTTCTCCGCCAATTGCTATCGAGCATACAGCTGTAGAAATTGGCACTGGCATCTGTGAAAAACATGGTGAGTTTGAGCAGCGTAACCGTTACTCGACTGGGCCAATTAAGTTTGCTTCAAGACCTAGCGAATGCCCGGAATGCATGAGAGATGAGCTTATTCGGCTACAGGCAGAGAAGATTAAAATCGACGAAGAATCACGTAAGCGCAATGTCGAGTTTCTGTTGAATAATCTTGATATTCCTGAACGATTCAAGGGTTGCACACTACAGAACTACGAGCCAGTCAACGATGATGCAAAGAGAGTGCTCAGGGTGTGTCAGGCATACGCCAACAAATGGCCTGAGAGGTTACAGAAAGGCGGTGGGCTGGTTATGTGTGGAAAGCCTGGTACTGGAAAGAATCATCTTGCACTGGCTATCGCCCGGCACGCAATTACGGAACATCAAAGCTCAGCTATTTTCACAACGGCGCTGAAAATTGCCAGAGAATATAAATCAACATGGTCGAAAAACTCCACCCGCACAGAGGATGAAGTGATCCGACAGTTCACTAAACCTGACCTGCTAATTATCGATGAGGTTGGTGTGCAGTTCGGAAGCGAGGCGGAAAAGATGATCATGTTCGAAATCATCAACACCCGCTACGAGCGCATGAAGCCAACAATCCTGATTAGCAACCAGAGCAAAGATGAACTGTCTGCATTCATTGGTGAGCGTGTTATTGACAGGATGAATGATGGCGGCGGATGCACCCTTGCGTTTACATGGGATAGTTACAGGAGCAGAACGTGACTGGAAAAGAAATCATCCTGGAATATCTGAAAACTCATGAACAATTCTCCCCGCATGAATTAGCACTGATCACCGGAATACCAAATAACAGAATCGCTCAAGCAGCAAGGCATATGGTGAAACAAGGACATTTGAGTGTTGTTGAGCGTAAGTGGAAGACGGTTATTTATGCAAAACGCAAAGTGAAGAAGGAGCCAATTAAAAGAAATCCAGATGGTACGGGGTGGGGATGTGCAAATCCAATGACGGCGTTTATTAATAGGGCGCTTATGGAGGTAAGGCAATGACCATCTACATCACTGAGCTAATAGCAGGGTTATCGTTACTAATGGTTCTTACTGTATATATTATTAAGTATATTCTTTATGCGAATAAAAAAACTAATTGATCACGATGAGCTTCTGTCAACATTATCATATGACTCAGAAACAGGAATATTTAAATGGCTAAAAACAAATTCAGTAGTAAGAGTAAAAGGTAGTATTGCTGGAGGTGTTAGTGGTGGTTATATATGCGTTAGCATAAATAATGTTTTGTATTATGCGCATAGGCTTGCTTGGTTCTATGTATACAAAAAATGGCCTCCTAAGTTTATTGATCATGTAAATGGGAACAGACTTGACAATAGGATTTCAAATCTAAGACTGGCAACAGAGGAGCAGAATGCAAGAAACATTGTAGGGAATAGGTTAAACACATCCGGTGCGATTGGAGTGTCTTGGGATAAGACAACTGGCAGGTGGAAGTCTTATGTTGGTTATAAAAATAAGACAATATCGTTAGGGTATTTCGATAGCAAAGAAGATGCAGCATTCATAGCAGCACTAGCAAGAAAGAAACTATATGGAACTTATGCGAGTAAAGCACTTAATTGCGAGCATGAGCTTTTATCTCAATTTAATAATGATGAGGATAAACTTGCGGAATATCTTAAGGAAAAATCTAAAAGGACTCGAAAGCGTGTTAAAAAAAGATAAAGGCCTGCTGGTAATCGCAGGCCTTTTTATTTGGGGGAGAGGGAAGTCATGAAAAAACTAACCTTTGAAATTCGATCTCCAGCACATCAGCAAAACGCTATTCACGCGGTACAGCAAATTCTTCCAGACCCAACCAAACCAATCGTAGTAACCATTCAGGAACGCAACCGCAGCTTAGACCAGAATCGAAAGCTTTGGGCTTGCCTTGGTGACGTCTCTCGTCAGGTTGAATGGCATGGTCGCTGGCTGGATGCAGAAAGCTGGAAGTGTGTGTTTACCGCAGCATTAAAGCAGCAGGACGTTGTTCCTAACCTTGCCGGGAATGGCTTTGTGGTAATAGGCCAGTCAACCAGCAGGATGCGTGTAGGCGAATTTGCGGAGCTATTAGAGCTTATACAGGCATTCGGTACAGAGCGTGGCGTTAAGTGGTCAGACGAAGCGCGACTGGCTCTGGAGTGGAAAGCAAGATGGGGAAACAGGGCGGCATGAGGCGACAGCGACGAAGTATCACCGACATCATCTGCGAAAACTGCAAATACCTTCCAACGAAACGCTCCAGAAATAAACGCAAGCCAATCCCAAAAGAATCTGACGTAAAAACCTTCAACTACACGGCTCACCTGTGGGATATCCGGTGGCTAAGACATCGTGCGAGGAAAACAAGGTGATTGACCCAAATCGAAGTTACGAACAACAAAGCGTCGAGCGGGCTTTAACGTGCGCTAATTGCGGTCAAAAGCTGCATTTTCTGGAAGTTCACGTGTGCTCCGATTGCTGCGCAGAGCTGATGAGCGATCCGAATAGCTCAATGTACGAGGAAGAAGACGATGGCTAAACCAGCGCGAAGACGATGTAAAAACGATGAATGTCGGGAATGGTTTCACCCTGCATTCGCTAATCAGTGGTGGTGCTCTCCAGAGTGTGGAACCAAGATAGCACTCGAAAGACGAAGTAAAGAACGCGAAAAAGCGGAAAAAGCAGCAGAGAAGAAACGACGACGAGAGGAGCAGAAACAGAAAGATAAACTGAAGATTCGAAAACTCGCCTTAAAGCCCCGCAGTTACTGGATTAAACAAGCCCAACAAGCCGTAAACGCCTTCATCAGAGAAAGAGACCGCGACTTACCATGTATCTCGTGCGGAACGCTCACGTCTGCTCAGTGGGATGCCGGACATTACCGGACAACTGCTGCGGCACCTCAACTCCGATTTGATGAACGCAATATTCACAAGCAATGCGTGGTGTGCAACCAGCATAAAAGCGGAAATCTCGTTCCGTATCGCGTCGAACTGATTAATCGCATAGGGCAGGAAGCAGTAGACGAAATCGAATCAAACCATAGCCGCCATCGCTGGACTATCGAAGAGTGCAAGGCGATCAAGGCAGAGTACCAACAGAAACTCAAAGACCTGCGAAATAGCAGAAGTGAGGCCGCATGACGTTCTCAGTAAAAACCATTCCAGACATGCTCGTTGAAGCATACGGAAACCAGACAGAAGTAGCACGCAGACTGAAATGTAGTCGCGGCACGGTAAGAAAATACGTTGATGATAAAGACGGGAAAATGCACGCCATCGTCAACGACGTTCTCATGGTTCATCGCGGATGGAGTGAAAGAGATGCGCTATTACGAAAAAATTGATGGCAGCAAATACCGAAATATTTGGGTAGTTGGCGATCTGCACGGATGCTACACGAACCTGATGAAAAAACTGGAGACGATAGGATTCGACACCAAAAAAGACCTTCTTATCTCGGTTGGCGATTTGGTTGATCGCGGTACAGAGAACGTCGAATGCCTGGAATTAATCACATTCCCCTGGTTCAGAGCTGTACGTGGAAACCATGAGCAAATGATGATTGATGGCTTATCAGAGCGTGGAAACGTTAATCACTGGCTGCTTAATGGCGGTGGATGGTTCTTTAATCTCGATTACGACAAAGAAATTCTGGCTAAAGCTCTTGCCCATAAAGCAGATGAACTTCCGTTAATCATCGAACTGGTGAGCAAAGATAAAAAATATGTCATCTGCCACGCCGATTATCCTTGTGACGAATACGAGTTTGGAAAACCAGTTGATCATCAGCAGGTAATCTGGAACCGCGAACGAATCAGCAACTCACAAGACGGGATCGTGAAAGAAATCAAAGGCGCGGACACGTTCATCTTTGGTCATACGCCAGCAGTGAAACCACTCAAGTTTGCCAACCAGATGTATATCGATACCGGCGCAGTGTTCTGCGGAAACCTCACATTGATTCAGGTACAGGGAGAAGGCGCATGAGACTCGAAAGCGTAGCTAAATTTCATTCACCAAAAAGCCCGATGATGAGTGACTCACCACGGGCCACGGCTTCTGACTCTCTTTCCGGTACTGATGTGATGGCTGCTATGGGGATGGCGCAATCACAAGCCGGATTCGGAATGGCTGCATTCTGCGGTAAGCACGAACTCAGCCAGAACGACAAACAAAAGGCTATCAACTATCTGATGCAATTTGCACACAAGGTATCGGGGAAATACCGGGGGGTGGCAAAGCTCGAAGGAAATACTAAGGCAAAGGTACTGCAAGTGCTCGCAACATTCGCTTATGCGGATTATTGCCGTAGTGCCGCGACGCCGGGGGCAAGATGCAGAGATTGCCACGGTACAGGCCGCGCGGTTGATATAGCAAAAACAGAGCAGTGGGGGAGAGTTGTTGAGAAAGAGTGCGGAAGATGCAAAGGTGTCGGCTATTCAAGGATGCCAGCAAGCGCCGCATATCGCGCTGTAACGATGCTAATCCCAAACCTTACTCAACCCACCTGGTCACGCACTGTTAAGCCGCTGTATGACGCTCTGGTGGTGCAATGCCACAAAGAAGAGTCAATCGCAGACAACATTTTGAACTCGGTCACACGTTAGCAGCATGATTGCCACGGATGGCAACATATTAACGGCATGATATTGACTTTTTGAATAAAGTTGGGTAAATTTGACATCAACGATGGATAAATGCACTCGTTAAATAAAGCCCTGAGTTAATAGCTCGGGGCTTTTTGCGTTTTAAGCACGGCCTTTCTGAAAGCACATCAAACCAAATACCAGACAGACCAAAATAATCACCTTATCCGCTGTGGCTACGGTGCGGTGTGCTTTGCATAAAAGAAAACCAGCTCAATGGCTGGCTTCGTGAAAGCGGGTGGCAGGAGGTCGCGCTAACAACCTCCTGCCGTTTTGCCCGTGCATATCGGTCACGAACAAATCTGATTACTAAACACAGTAGCCTGGATTTGTTCTATCAGTAATCGACCTTATTCCTAATTAAATAGAGCAAATCCCCTTATTGGGGGTAAGACATGAAGATGCCAGAAAAACATGACCTGTTAGCCGCCATTCTCGCGGCAAAGGAACAAGGCATCGGGGCAATCCTTGCGTTTGCAATGGCGTACCTTCGCGGCAGATATAATGGCGGTGCGTTTACAAAAACAGTAATCGACGCAACGATGTGCGCCATTATCGCCTGGTTCATTCGTGACCTTCTCGACTTCGCCGGACTAAGTAGCAATCTCGCTTATATAACGAGCGTGTTCATCGGCTACATCGGTACTGACTCGATTGGTTCGCTTATCAAACGCTTCGCTGCTAAAAAAGCCGGAGTAGAAGATGGTGGAAATCAATAATCAACGTAAGGCGTTCCTCGATATGCTGGCGTGGTCAGAGGGAACTGATAACGGACGGCAGAAAACCAGAAATCATGGTTATGACGTCATTGTTGGCGGAGAGCTATTCACTGATTACTCCGATCACCCTCGCAAACTTGTCACGCTAAACCCAAAACTCAAATCAACAGCAGCCGGACGTTACCAGCTTCTTTCCCGTTGGTGGGATGCCTACCGCAAGCAACTTGGCCTGAAAGACTTCTCTCCCAAAAGCCAGGACGCAGTGGCATTGCAGCAGATTAAAGAGCGTGGCGCTTTACCGATGATTGATCGCGGTGATATTCGTCAGGCTATCGACCGTTGCAGCAATATCTGGGCTTCACTGCCGGGTGCTGGTTATGGCCAGTTCGAGCATAAGGCTGACAGCCTGATTGCAAAATTCAAAGAGGCTGGCGGAGCGGTCAGAGAGATTGAGGTATGAGCAGAGTAACCGCGATTATCTCCGCTCTGGTTATCTGCATCATCGTCTGCCTGTCATGGGCTGTTAATCATTACCGTGATAACGCCATCGCCTACAAAGCCCAGCGTGATAAAAAAGTCAGTGAGCTGAAGCAGGCGACCGCCACCATTACTGACATGCAGCAACGCCAGCGTGCTGCTGATGCACTCGATGCTAAATACACGAAGGAGTTAGCTGATGCGAAAGCTGAAAATGATGCTCTTCGGCGCAAGCTTGATAATGGTGGTCGGGTGCTCGTCAAAGGAAAATGCCCTGTGCCATCCTCAGCCGAAACCTCCAGCGCCTCCGGCATGGGCAATGATGCCACCGTCGAACTCTCTCCAGTTGCTGGACGAAACGTTCTCGGTATCCGGGACGGAATCATCAGCGACCAAACAGCACTGAGAACGCTTCAGGAATACATCAGGACGCAATGCCTTCGATGATAGCGATAATTTTACTCATCATCTTTCACATCTGGCTCTGTAGACAGGGTGGTGATCACTTCTGGAGTGAATCCAGATTAAACATCTCATTGCTGATGCTTGATATTGAGCATCTGGCGCGCGGTAAGGGGCTGCGTTGAGATAAGAGCCAGTTCATTACAAATACCAAGATTTAGCCTCGCATTTGCGGGGCTTTTTTACATCTGCAGTAAACCGCGCATCGCAGCGCGTAACAATCCCGAGTCTTTCAGAAAGCTGAGCCTGAGAACTGCCGTATATGGTGGCGACCATCTCGGGGCGGCTTTTCTGTGCGAACAGGCTCATCTTTCTAAAAGGTAAACGCTATGAATAACTTTGTTGAAATTACCTCAAGAATTGGTCGCATGTACCAAGATTTTCTTATAAGTGGAAAGGGGTCTGGCGACATCATAGAGGAAATTGACAAGCTAAGTGCAGAGCTGAGAAGGAATGGGTGTGTTAATTCTATCTTTTTTGAAACTTTGCTAAAGCAAGGCTTCATGTTTGACATGATTAATTACAACAAAGTCGCACCCAGTGCTTCGCAAAAATCATATGTGTACGTTCTGCATGCTGAAGATAGTGGGCTAACAAAAATAGGGTTTAGTCGCAGGGTTAATAAACGAATTTCAGAGATATCTCGCATGAGTGGTGGGAAGCTAAATCTAATTGCAAAGATTCCGGCCGATAGAGAGCTTGAAACCAAATTGCACCAAAAATATTACAACTATAGGTCGCACGGGGAGTGGTTTAGCCTCAATCGTTGTCATTTGAAAGAGCTAAAAGAAATTCCTGGTAACGAACTGAAATAATCCCAGGACTCACTAATTAACAGCAGTACCACGAAACAACCCAAGCCAGTAAGTGGGGAAATAACACTGGCAGCCACTGAAAGATGAACCTCCAGCCTTATGGCAAAAAAGATTCTTTGTGGTGGCGGACTGATGGAAAGACATCGGTTATTGCAGAGACCATTCAATGAGTGGTCTCGACAATGGCTTATACCCTACACGGGATAACTTAACTGATATCCCTTTTAACGGATAAACGGAGCCAACAATGGCAGAGATTATTCTCATGACTGAAGAACAGAAATTCCAGTTAGAGATTTACAAACTGGTCATGAACCAGAACGCAGCCGCAGAAGAAGCATTTCAATTCATCGGCACTGACGAGTTGAAGCTTGAGCTATTCAAAATTCACTTCCAGTCAGGCGGCGCTAATTCAGATATCACGATCCGCACATTTGAAGCGGTGCGTAAATCGAAGGAAGCGTTAGACCTGTTCACCACCGGAGCATGATGTGAGCCGCGTAATCAATTTGGGTAAGGAGAAGAAATTCCCAATTACTCAAGAGCTATACGAGCGGCTGGAAAGCGTCATTCATGATTACGATGGTGAAATCAGTTTATGTGAGGCGATTGGCACACTCGAATTGCTGAAGCGGTCATTGATTGAAGGCGCGAAAGAGTCCTCAGCCTGAAATGACAATTAAGTGAGATGAATATGGCAGCACTCAACATGCTGCCTTTTATCGTTGATTAGTTTAACCGCGAGCTTCACGACCGTTTTCGTCTTCAGGCACACGGAAACGCCAGTACTTATCTGGCTTAACCCAAACAACACTTTCACCGCTATCAACCCTGAATTTATTAATCACTTTTGTTGATAGCGCTTGGTTGCCATCCGCATTTTCTTTGAGGTGCTGCTCGTTATGTTGTTTAACGAGATAATCCACAACATCCTGCTGATAAAGGCAACCCTCTGTTGATAAAACGGACATCATCCATGATGAAATATCATCAAGAGTTAAGGTTGGTGTGTTTGGGGCTATGGCTTTGGGGTAACGCGCTCAAGAGATTCCGGTCTGAAATATCCTTGCTCAAGCTTCTTGCCGGCAAACCATTGACAAAGAAAAGAGTTACCTTGGGTAGATGAAAATAACCTGATAGTCATGTCAGGTCCGCCTGATTTCAGTTTAACAATGTCACCTGTTTTAAACTCATCATTCATAACAATCTCCTTATGGGAAGTAAAAAATGGCACTCACCGACAAACAAGAAATGTTCTGTCGCGAGTACCTCATCGATTTAAACGCCACGCAAGCGGCTATTCGGGCGGGGTACAGCGCAAAGACAGCTAACCGTACCGCATCCGAAAACCTGTCAAAACCTGACATCAAGTTAAGAATCGCCGAACTGAAAGCGCAACGCAATGATCTTGTTGGTATTAATGCAGAATATGTACTTAATCGCCTTCTTGAAATCGACCAGATGGATGTGCTCGACATTCTCCTGCAAAACGGTGAGTTAAAGCCCATTAAAGACTGGCCTAAGGTATGGCGTACAACGCTATCAGGAATGGATGTCGTGGAGATGGTATCCGCAGATAGTGCCGCACTTCTGAAGAAAATCAAATGGCCTGATAAGGTTAAAAACCTCGAACTTCTTGGTAAGCATGTTTCCGTTCAGGCGTTTAAAGAACAATCTTCGCACGAGCTAACAGGCAAAGACGGCGGCGCAATCCAGATTGAAACATCACCGATGAGCACTCTATTCGGAAAATGACCTCGATTAATCCTATCTTTGAACCGTTCATTGAGGCGCATCGCTACAAAGTCGCCAAAGGCGGTCGAGGTAGCGGTAAATCATGGGCAATTGCGAGACTGCTTGTTGAAGCGGCGCGTCGGCAGCCAGTGCGTATTCTCTGCGCTCGTGAACTGCAAAACAGTATCAGCGATTCGGTAATCCGGTTGCTTGAAGACACCATAGAGCGGGAAGGGTATTCGGCTGAGTTTGAAATTCAGCGTTCAATGATTCGTCATCTCGGAACGAATGCTGAATTCATGTTCTACGGCATAAAAAACAACCCGACGAAGATTAAATCGCTCGAAGGCATTGATATCTGCTGGGTGGAAGAAGCGGAAGCGGTAACAAAGGAATCGTGGGATATCCTGATCCCAACCATCCGTAAGCCGTTCTCTGAAATATGGGTGAGCTTTAACCCGAAGAACATCCTCGACGATACCTATCAGCGATTCGTAGTAAACCCTCCCGATGATATTTGTCTGCTGACGGTGAACTACACCGACAACCCGCACTTTCCTGAAGTTCTCCGTCTGGAGATGGAAGAGTGTAAACGCAGAAATCCGACACTGTATCGTCACATCTGGCTTGGTGAGCCGGTAAGCGCAAGTGATATGGCAATCATCAAACGTGAATGGCTTGAAGCCGCAACCGATGCGCACAAGAAACTCGGATGGAAAGCGAAAGGCGCTGTTGTCTCTGCGCATGACCCATCAGATACAGGGCCAGATGCTAAAGGTTATGCATCGCGTCACGGTTCGGTGGTTAAGCGCATTGCCGAAGGTCTACTGATGGACATCAACGAGGGTGCTGACTGGGCTACTTCTCTGGCGATTGAAGACGGCGCTGACCACTACCTGTGGGATGGCGATGGCGTTGGTGCCGGGCTACGCAGACAGACAACGGAAGCATTCTCCGGTAAGAAAATCACCGCCACGATGTTTAAGGGCAGCGAATCGCCGTTCGATGAAGATGCACCGTATCAGGCCGGAGCATGGGCTGATGAAGTCGTGCAGGGCGACAACGTTCGCACTATTGGCGATGTGTTCCGCAATAAGCGAGCGCAATTCTATTACGCGCTGGCTGACAGGCTGTATCTGACATATCGGGCGGTTGTTTACGGTGAGTATGCAGACCCCGACGACATGCTGAGTTTCGACAAAGAAGCGATAGGCGAGAATATGCTGGAGAAGCTGTTTGCAGAACTGACGCAGATTCAGCGCAAATTCAATAACAACGGGAAGCTGGAGCTTATGACTAAGGTCGAAATGAAGCAGAAGCTCGGTATTCCATCTCCTAACCTGGCTGATGCGCTGATGATGTGTATGCATTGCCCGGAGTCGGCTGCGCAACCCGACTATTCCAGTTACTCAATTCCTTGTGGTGTAGGTTGATATGGCAGAAAAAAAGATGACTGACTGGCATCGCAAGGTGCTGTGCAACTTTGATAATGCCTGGTCAGCAACGCAGGATATGCGTGAGCAGATTATTGAGGCTCAACGTTTCGTCCGGGTATCCGGCGCACAGTGGGAAGGCAGCACAAACGCTGGTTACTCATTTGATGAAGGCAGGTTTGAGCATTATCCGCGTTTTGAACTGAATAAGATTGCCCGTGAATGTGATCGCATCACTGGCGAGTATCGACAGAATCGCATCAGCGTTAAATTCAGGCCGAAGGATGACAAGGCATCGGAAGCGTTAGCCGAAAAGATGAACGGCAAATTCCGCGCTGACTATCAGGAAACATCCGGTGGTGAAGCGTGTGATAACGCATTTGATGATGCTGTAACGGGCGGATTCGGTTGTTTCCGCATGTGTGCCGATTACGAAGATGAAATGGATCCGAGTAACGAGCAGCGACGCATCAGCCTTCTTCCTGTTTACGACCCAGCGACATGCGTCTTCTTCGATCAGGACAGCAAGCAATATGACCGCTCTGATGCTATGTGGGCTATGGAAATGTTCTCCATGACGCCTAAAGCGTTCGAGGCTGAATACCCTGATTCCATCGCGGCAAGCCTTTCTCGTGATGACACTGGCACTCAATATGACTGGTCAACGCCTGACGCTATCTATGTTGGACGTTACTACGAAGTCCGCATAGAGAAGGTGAAGCTCACAGCATGGCGTAACCCTGTCAGCGGAGAAACGGCAATCTATGATGAAGAGCAAATCAAAGATATTGTCGACGAGCTGACCGATGGTGCATTCGAACTGATTGGCGAGCGAACGGTGAAGAAACGCCGAGTTTATTGCGGTCTTCTGTCTGGCGCTGAATGGCTGGAAGAACCTAAGCGTATTCCGGGCGAACATATTCCTCTCATCCCGGTATATGGGCGTCGTTCATTTGTTGATAATCAGGAGCGAATCGAAGGCCACGCAGCAAAAGCGATGGATGCACAGCGTCTTGAGAACCTGATGGTTTCCATGATTGCAGATAACGCTACTCAGGCTGGCGGTGATGGCATTCCTATCGTGGATGTTGATTTCATTCCCGGTCCATTAATGAATCACTGGGCAGAGAGGAATAAGAAAAGACCTGCAGTTCTTCCCATGACCAGCAAGAAGGACAAAAACGGAACGGTCATTTCAGAGGCTCAGGTTGCTGGCTGGACACCTCCGACACAAATGCCTCCTGCTCTTGCCGGGCTATTGCAGTACACCGGAACGGCTATTCAGCAAATTACAGGTGCGTCGCAGCTTGAGAACATGCCGAGCAACGTCGCTACCGATACCGTTGATAGCATCTTTAACCGGATGGACACGCAGTCCTATATCTACATGGACAACATGGCTAAATCCATGCGCCGTGCTGGCGTCGTGTGGCTTTCTATGGCTCGTGAAGTCTATGGCAGCGATACGCCAATGCGCATCGTTAATGAGGATGGCAGCGATGACGTGGCGCTGATGACTGGTGAAGTGGTTGACCGTCAGACAGGGCAGGTTATCGCGCTTAACGACCTTTCGCAGGGTAACTATGAAGTGACTGTCGATGTCGGTCAGTCGTTCGCTACTCGCCGTGATGTAACGGTTAAGTCGTTACTTTCCATGCTGGCACTTATCCCACCAGGAACGCCGAAGCACGACCTTGTATCGTCGATGATTCTCGACAATATGGACGGCGAAGGGATGGACGACCTTAAAGAATACAACCGCAATCAGTTGCTTCTGTCTGGCGTTATCAAGCCGAGAACGCCTGAAGAACAGCAGATGGTTGAACAGGCGAAACAACAACAGGCCAGTCAGCCAGATCCGGCTATGGTTGCAGCGCAAGGTCAGCTTCTTGCTGGTCAGGCTGAATTGCAGAAAGCGCAGAACGAACAGGCAGCCATTCAGGTTAAAGCATTCCAGGCACAGACTGATGCTCAGGTTGCAGCGGCAAATGTTGTGAAAATACTCGCATCTGCCGATAGCCAGCAGAAATCTGATATCCGCGAGGCTCTGAAACTGCTCGGACAGTTCCAGCAACAGCAAGGAGACAATGCCCGTGCTGATGCAGAGCTTGTCCTGAAAAGTCAGGCACAGGGCCATGCGCAGCGCATGGACATCAGCAGCATCCTGCAAAAATCAACCCGGCAACAACCACAGCAGTAATTAACCCATAACGTGCAATGGCTGTCTTTATGAGGCCTGGCACCCTATTGCCTTCCGATGGGCTGAACATCGAGTAAACAGGGGTAACAAATGGACCAGATGGCAGAAAACACACCAGAAGTTGAAATCGAAACCGACGCGTCAGAGCAGATTCCTGATGATGTCGAACTGGCTGAAGAAGTCGAAACAGAAGATGGCAGTGAGTCCTCCGGCAATGATGCAGAGGAAGCTACTGAAACTGATGACGACGAATCAGAACAGGAATTCTACTTTGGTGACGAAAAGCTGGATTCGCCAACCAGCGAAGATAGCGCAGAGCATGGACTGGTAAAACACCTGCGCAAGACGATTAAAGAGAAAGACCGCGAGCTGAAAGAGCTGATGCGTCAGTCTCAGAAACCCGTCGAGCAGCAGCCGGTAATCACTCAACCACCGCGAATGCCAAAACTGGATGATGAGGACATCGGTTTCGATGAAGAAATCTATCAGCAACGCATGGCTAAGTGGGCAGAGGATAACGGCAAGTACCAGCAACAGGAGATGGCTCGCAAGCAGAAGGAGCAGGAGCTTCAGGCTGCCTATCAAGAGCGATTATCCAAATATCAGCAACGTGTTAAGGCTCTCAAGGTTCCTGGCTATCAGGAAGCTGAGCAGGCCGTACTCGAGGAAATTCCCATCAAGACACAAAACGCGATCCTGTTTGAGTCAGAGAAGCCGGAAATCGTTGTTCTGGCGCTCGGTCGCAACGCTGAACTGCGCAAGCAACTGGCAGAAGCTACCAACCCCGTAGCAATTGGTCGTCTGCTGGAACGTATCGAATCGAAGGCCAGAATCATGCCAAAAGCAAAAACCACGGCAGCCACAACCCCGACAGTTAAGGGGAGCAACGGCGCAGTAATCAATAACCTCGACAAACTGAAAGCCAAGGCGCTGGAAACTGGTGACTGGACGCCGTATTTCGCCGCTAAAAAGGCAAAAAAATAACCTATCGGAGCATTAAGCATGGCTAACCAATTAGCAAAAGACCTTGAAATCATGTTCGAAAACTACGTTGAAGGCTTTGAGGCCGCCTGCGTAGTTTCCCGTAACGCTAAAAAATTCCGTCCCGGTGATACAGCAATGCAGCGAGCAGGTGATGTTCTGTATCGTCCGCAGCATTACCACATGAACATTGAAGAAGGCCTCGATCTCAGCAGCAAAACGCCAACAGCACTGGTTCAGCGCCTTGTTCCTTCTGTGTTCAAGGAGCCGAAAAACATTCTGTACACTCTGGATGCGCGTGAAATGCGTGACCCGGAACATAAAACTGAAGCTGGTCGCGCCGCAGGTATGCGCCTTGCTGCACAGATTGACTCTGACCTGATTTCCATGGTTACGCAGCGTGCTACTAACGTGATCACGATGGCTGACTCAACCACAGGTTCACAGGGCCGTGATTTGTGGAACTGTGCGGCAGGTATTGATGCTACCATGACGGCGATTGGTGTACCTCAGGGTATCAACCGTCGCTCTTTCTGGAACCCCTTCAACTACAAAGACCTTGCTGGCGAGCTTGGTCACCGTGCCTATGCTCAGGGCGCAACCCTGACAGCATACGAAAAAGCGCAAATCCCTCCGGTTGCGTCCTTCGATAGCTACAAGACCGATATTTCTGGTCGTGTTCCGAAGGGTACAGCAACTTCCATTACGCTGGCAGCAGCACCTGCGCACAAGGTTGAAGCGAAAGATGCTAACGATATGCCAGTGGATAACCGACAGGGGACCATTACGGTATCTGCTGAAGGTTTGCAGGTTGGCGATGCGTTTACCATCGCAGGGGTGAATTCTGTACACCAGATCACCAAAGATACCACCGGGCAGCCGCAGGTATTCCGCGTTCTGGCAGTAAGCGGAACGACAGTAACTATCTCCCCGAAAATTCTGCCGCCTGACAACGCGGATGTCGCCAGCCGACCATATGCAAACGTTGATGCTAATGCGGCAAGTAGCGCAGCAATCACCATTCTCAACAAAAATGCCGCACCGGCTAACCTGTTCTGGGCTGATGGTTCTGTTGAACTGATGTACGGCAAGCTGGCGTTCCCAACTGGTCAGGGTCCACAGGTAATGACAGCAACCACCGAGCAGGGCGCTACGCTGATCATGTCTTACGCCTTCGACCACATCAAAGGTGTAACCACTGCGCGTTTCACCACCCTGTACGGTTGCTCTGTACTTGTTCCTGAATATACGGGCATCGTTATTGCCGGGCAGTAATTTTGGTGGGGCTTCGGCCCCATTTTTATTGGGAGAAGACAATGGCACGAACAATGCTCTATAAGCCTGGCAACATGATCACCTGTGGTCAGTTTGCTGTCGATTACATCATTGTTGATGATGAAGAAGTTAAATCTCACCTGAAAAAAGGCTGGGTAAAAACTCCTGAAGAAACCGCAACGAAGCATAAAGTGGCTAAGGCGGAAGAAGATGGCGAAAACGAAGGGTGATCTCGTTCTTAAGGCTTTACGAAAAGCCGGGCTGTATTCCAATGCCACGTTGACAGATGCTGACCCTCAGGCAATTGAAGATGCCATTAATGACCTCGAAGACATGATGGCAGCATGGCAGGCTAAAGGTATCGAGCTTGGATATCAGTTTGCTGATACAGAAAACGGAATCATGCCGTTACCTGACGATGATTCAGGTATCCCTGCATGGGCAAATGATGGCGTCGCTTTGAAACTCGCTGTGCAAGTGTGCATGGATAACGTCATTCAGCCGTCAGACGCTCTCCTTACCGCTGCTGACAGTGCATATCAGACAATCTGTATCGCTTTAACCAAAATACCACCACTTGAGCGGCGAAATGACATGCCTCGCGGTAGTGGTAACAAAAGCGCGTTTACGTGGAATCGGTTTTACATCGAGAAAGATGATCCGAGTACGTGAGGTGAATAAATGCCGATTCAGCAACTTCCGCTTATGAAAGGTGTCGGCAAAGACTTCCGAAATGCCGACTATATCGACTATCTGCCAGTGAATATGTTGGCTACACCCAAAGAAATCCTGAACAGCAGCGGATATCTTCGCTCATTCCCGGGCATTGCAAAACGTTCTGATGTGAACGGTGTATCTCGCGGTGTCGAGTACAACATGGCGCAGAATGCTGTTTATCGTGTGTGTGGTGGCAAGCTGTACAAAGGCGAAAGTGAAGTCGGTGATGTTGCCGGAGGTGGTCGCGTATCAATGGCGCATGGTCGGACATCACAGGCGGTAGGTGTTAATGGTCAACTGGTCGAGTATCGCTATGATGGCACTGTTAAAACCGTCTCAAACTGGCCTACAGACAGCGGTTTTACGCAGTATGAGTTAGGTTCAGTTCGCGACATTACGCGCTTACGTGGGCGTTATGCGTGGTCAAAAGACGGCACTGATTCATGGTTTATCACTGACCTTGAAGACGAATCACATCCTGACCGATACAGCGCACAATATCGTGCCGAGTCTCAGCCTGACGGTATCATCGGCATCGGAACATGGCGAGACTTCATTGTCTGCTTTGGTTCATCAACGATTGAATATTTCTCCCTGACGGGGGCAACCACCGTTGGTGCTGCTTTGTATGTCGCACAGCCATCTCTTATGGTGCAGAAAGGCATTGCCGGGACTTACTGCAAAACGCCATTCGCTGATTCTTATGCGTTCATCAGCAATCCGGCAACAGGTGCGCCGTCTGTATACATCATCGGTTCCGGTCAGGTATCACCAATCGCCAGCGCGAGCATTGAGAAAATTCTCCGCTCCTACACCGCGGATGAACTGGCTGATGGCGTGATGGAATCGCTGCGCTTTGATGCGCATGAGCTGCTGATTATCCATCTTCCGCGCCATGTTCTGGTGTACGACGCATCTTCAAGCGCCAATGGTCCGCAATGGTGTGTGCTGAAAACAGGCCTGTATGACGATGTGTACCGCGCTATCGACTTCATTTACGAAGGCAACCAAATAACGTGCGGCGATAAGCTTGAATCGATAACAGGGAAACTGCAGTTCGATATCAGCAGCCAGTACGACAAGCAACAGGAACACCTGCTGTTTACTCCGTTGTTCAAAGCGGATAACGCCAGAGTGTTCGACCTTGAGGTTGAATCGTCAACTGGCGTTGCTCAGTATGCTGACCGCCTGTTCCTCTCTGCAACCACTGACGGCATAAATTACGGTCGTGAGCAGATGATTGAGCAGAATGAACCGTTCGTTTATGACAAACGTGTTTTGTGGAAGCGAGTCGGGCGTATCAGGAAAAATGTCGGCTTCAAATTGCGCGTTATCACGAAGTCACCTGTCACTCTGTCTGGCGCTCAGATAAGGATTGAGTAATGGCGGATTCGAATCTCAATGTGCCGGTAATCATTCAGGCTACACGGCTCGACACATCAGTCCTTCCACGCAATATCTTCTCGCAGTCGTATCTGCTTTACGTTATCGCACAGAGCACTGATGTTGGTAACGTGGCTAACAAGGCCAACGAGGCCGGACAGGGCGCTTATGATGCACAGGTCAGGAACGATGAGCAGGATGTGATTCTCGCTGACCATGAGCAGCGAATTTCTGCTGCGGAAGCAACGCTTGTTAATCATGAGGAGCGAATCAGCCAGGCAGAATCAACTCTTCAGGAACATGAAACGCGAATCGCTCAGAATGAAAGCGATATTGCGTCGCTTGATACCAGAGTTCAGTCGCTGGAGTCGCAGGTTTCAGACCATGAATCGCGCATCGATTCTCTGGAGTATGCCACTACTCGCAAGAAGTCAGAGGTTGTTTACTCTGGCGTATCAGTAACCATCCCGACAGCGCCGACCAACCTTGTTAGCCTGCTGAAAACGCTCACGCCGTCATCCGGCTCGTTGGCACCATTCTTCGACACCGTTAACAACAAGATGGTTGTGTTCAACGAGAACAAAACCTTGTTCTTCAAGCTGTCGATCGTCGGGACGTGGCCCAGCGGAACCGCCAACAGGTCAATGCAGCTAACCTTTTCCGGCTCTGTTCCTGACACACTGGTAAGCAGTCGCAACTCGGCGACAACAACCGACAACATCCTGTTAGCTACGTTCTTCAGCGTGGATAAAGACGGATTTCTTGCCACAAATGGCAGTACGTTAACCATCCAGTCAAATGGTGCGGCGTTTACTGCCACAAACATCAAGATAATCGCGGAGCAGTAATGATTCAGTTCAAACCAACGCGAAACATCGACCTGATCGAAGCAGTCGGAAATCACCCTGACATTATTGCCGGAAGCAACAACGGTGATGGATACGACTACAAGCCTGAATGCCGTTACTTTGAGGTGAACGTGCACGGTCAGTTTGGCGGCATTGTTTACTATCAGGAGATTCAGCCGCTGACATTCGATTGCCACGCCATGTACCTGCCAGAGGTTCGTGGATTCAGCAAGGAAATAGGGCTGGCGTTTTGGCGATACATTTTGACCAAGACCACCGTTCAGTGCGTCACATCATTTGCTGCACGCAAATTCCGCCACGGTCAGATGTACTGCGCAATGATTGGCCTTAAGCGTGTAGGAACCATCAAGAAATACTTCAAAGGCGTGGATGACGTGACTTTTTACAGCGCAACACGCGAAGAACTAATCGACTTCCTGAATCACGGGAGATAGCCATGTTATATGCATTTAAGCTGGGCAGAAAACTGCGCGGCGAGGAACCTTGGTGCCATGAAAAAGGCGGGAAAGGTGGCAGCTCTGATAAAAGCGCAAAGTATGCAGCAGAAGCCCAGAAGTATGCCGCAGACCTGCAAAATCAGCAGTGGCAGACGATCATGAAAAACCTTGCTCCGTTCACGCCTCTTGCGGAGCAGTATGTTAACCAGCTTCAGAACCTTTCCAGTTTAGAAGGTCAGGGGCAGGCACTTAATCAGTATTACAACTCTCAGCAGTATAAAGACCTTGCAGGGCAGGCGCGTTACCAGAGTCTTGCTGCTGCGGAGGCGACGGGTGGACTTGGTTCGACAGCCACAAGCAATCAACTGGCTACGATCGCGCCGACACTCGGTCAGTCTTGGTTATCAAATCAGATGAGCAATTACAACAATCTGGCAAACGTTGGGCTTGGTGCGCTGCAAGGTCAGGCAAACGCCGGGCAGACGTACGCCAACAACATGAGCAGCATTGCACAGCAAAGCGCAGCTCTTGCCGCTGCTAATGCCAATAAACCATCAAGTCTTCAGACTGCAATTAGCGGTGGCACGTCTGGTGCGATTGCCGGTGCAGGTCTTGCCAGCCTTTTGGGAACATCAACGCCTTGGGGCGCTGGCATTGGTGCTGGTATCGGATTGCTTGGCTCGTTGTTTTAAGGGGTAATCATGGCTACTTGGCAAGGAACAAACGGCGGATTGTTGGCTGGTATCGGCGGCGTCAACTCAAACGCTCCGAGCGTAAATGACATCGGCAATACGCTTCAGCTTATCAGACAGAACAATGATATTGAGCGTTCAGGCGCTAACAATGTTGGGCTGACTGCTTTGCAAGGCCTTTCAGGTATTGCGGGTGTGTTTCAGCAGGAAAAGCAGGCTCAGCGGCAGAAAGAATTTCAGCAGGCGTACGCTAATGCTTATGCGTCTGGTGATCGCGGTGCTTTGCGTCAGTTGGCTACTCAATATCCAGACCAGATTGAATCCGTTCGTAAAGGCATGGGATTCATTGATGAAGAGCAGCGTAATTCTATCGGCACCTTAGCGGCTGGCGCACGCCTTGCGTCATCGTCTCCAGAAGCAATGCAATCATGGCTGCAAAACAACGCCAAGGAACTGACTCGCGTCGGTGTTGACCCTAACAGCGTTGCTCAGATGTATCAGCAGAACCCTTCAGGATTTGGTGAGTTTGTTGATCACCTTGGGATGGCTGCGCTTGGTCCGATTGACTACTTCAATGTTCAGGACAAGATGGTTGGTCGCCAACTTGAGAAAGGGCGATTGGATGAAAGCATCCGTCAGGCTGACATGGAGAACGCGAGAGGATGGGCAAATATCCAAAACGCTCAACTAGACAGGGCTCAGCGGGCACAAATGCACTCAGATGAGATGGGATTGAAGCTAATGGAGCTAGGGCAAAAAG
>OJJP01000254.1_pt1 | contig 28765 bp, 42 predicted proteins | sample 1596261 | NCBI WGS metagenome assembly OJJP01 (sample SAMEA4350154, study PRJEB24818) | metagenome | biome: human; feature: gut; material: faeces | place: Denmark | collected 2013-09
CGCACCACACCGAGCTCACCCCCTCCTCCCTTCTCCGCCGCCTCCGGAGGTGAAGAGGAACAGGCGCATCCCCACCCATCCGTTCCCTCCTTCGCCCTCCTGTTCCAATCTGTAGTTGCTTTTGTTCGCTCGTCTTTTCCTGTTCTGATTCCACCGTCCTGATCCATATACATCTCACATTCATAGCTTTTTGGAAGTTCTGTTCCGCATTTCATACATTTGATTTTGAACATTACTCCAACATCCGAATGTGATGACTTATTTACAATGGTAAAGAACATTGCTTTTCCGCCGCAGAACGGGCATGGTTTAAGTTCTTCGTTCATTCTTCATCATCTCCACTTCTTGATAACTTCAACTCTATTCCATCAATATTCCACGCAAGTTTGTTCTGGCACCTCCGTCAACCCATCCAAGGCATAGCATCCGGCAAATCCTTCTAATTTAACAACCATCGTTCCACACATGTTGTACGGCTCGCTGACAGCCTTAAATACCTTGCCTTTATTCTTCTCCGATACATAATACTTATCATTCATGGTTACTTTTTTACCTTTAATCATTCCTACACCTCCAACAGTTCCGGATTATCAAAAACGTTGCCGATAACTTCTACACACTTTCGTTCGAGTACGTAAAATCCTAAATTACAGTAGCAATATCCGCTTTCTCTATCTTTTGAGTAACTATAATCAAGCGTCCAATCGCCCTTATTATATTTTACAATTTCCGGATATTCTTCTTTTCTATCACAAACGTCATTCTCCCAGATCAGCTTGCCGTTCTTATCCTTAAGTCCGGTACACTGGCAGATGGTGTTATCCAAAATATGTACATCATGCGGAATACCTGTAAGCATATTCCACTCCACCCATTCGCCGTTATCAATCCGCTTTCCACGGCATAAATATCTATTCTCCATCACGTTCCACCTTTTTTCCTTTGCAAAATCCTCTATGTTCATGCACGGAGAAAGAAATACTTCCGGTCTGCTTCATGTAAGTCAATTTTTCTCCGGTCAGCTCACATTTGTGTTTACATTCGTTCAAATACTGGCATCTTCCATCACAATACATCGCTTTCCCCCTCCATTTCTTTCAACTTGGCTTCGGCTTCATCTCTGGTAAAGAAAATTACTTCTCCAAAACGATGTGCAAATGTAAAGTCATAGTTTTCAAACCATATTTGCGTAGTAAAATCCGTTCCTTCCATTTTTTCAATCTCGATTTTCAACACCCTATGTTTTGAAATTTTTTTACTTGCCTTATTAACTTTATAAACAATATCTCCCACCTTACACGGCAACCGCAGAAGTAATCCCTGCTCCTTGGCATCCTCATAGTCTTTGAGTTTCCGATATACGGCATCTATTTCCTCGCAATCCGGTTCACATGCCCTTTCCCACAGTTCATCATCAATCCACAATGGATTTCTCTCTGTTAATCTCTCCATGCTATCCCTCACTTTCTGCAAATTTTGCATATTTCCAGTCGCATACACATGCCGGTCTTTCAGCACTCCAAGATGTTGCACCCTGTTCCCATGCATACACTGATCCATTTTCGTATTTTGCAAAATATCTATGAATCCAAGCGTGTTTTTCAGTTTGTCTAACCAAAATCGGTGTATCAACTGGAACTCTGCTCCAATCAACCTGTGGTTCGACATATTCACTGTTCGCCCATTCGTTAACATTTTTTCTGCAATTAATATTACTGTTGAAATCACACTTGCTACATGATGCACCACTGCACTGTCTCGGCTTTCCATCGATTATAGCAATGCTATGTCCCTCACATGCAATATTTAAAATCTCTTCCGCGTATTTTTCTCTATTCAGCATCTTTCTTCTCCTTCCCGTACCGCAACTGATACGGTACTTCCTTAAAATCTCTCAATGCATCCGGGTTTGGATGCTTTGGTATTCTCGTCTGACGGTTTTCCATCTCTGCTATGATTCTGCGTCTCTCTTTGCTTTCTCCGTGCAATTTATACCTCCGTCATTTCCCAAGACTGTTTACAAGCTGTTCTGACCTCGTATAGGCCTTATCCAACAGTTCTAAATATTCGCCAAGGGAAATCTGTGCCTTTTCAGATAACTCCCTCGATAACGCTCTAACAAAGCCTTGACGCACTGTTTCATGTTTCCAAAATATCCGATTGTTCGAACACTCTCTTTTTCGTTGCCGTCCTTATCCTGTCCGGCGTATCTCTACCTCAGGGTGTAATTCAGAGAATCAATCTCCACAAAATATCCATCCTGCAGTTCCACAGCTAACTTGTCCATCAACCATTCCTCCTATATTTCATACGTCTTTCCGATAAACCGCTTATCAATGTACTTACATTCCCATTCCAGTACACTTGCGATCCACGTCATGGTTTCATATCCGGTAGCAAGGCAGTTAATCAAATATCTGATTCTCTCATAAACCTGTCTGATCTGATTTCCCGAAAATTTAAACTGTGTTTTAAGGCAGACACCCAACATAGCAAAATAATTAAATACCTGTGCCAGCAAAAACTTATTTGCCTGTATCATGCAGTTCGGTGCAATCTTTCTCTCTACCAGATAAAAACTCTCACGATACGGAATCTTATTTGTTTCCTTTCGCACGTCAATCTTGCATTTATCTTTCAGATAAAAACCAAGTTCCTCGCCTGTCGTTCCATCCTTTGCATTCTCCACATATGCATCAATGGTCTGCTCAACCTTTATGATTCTTTTGTGTCCGAATCCGAACTTATCATGCAGTGCCTGATATGCCATCATACGGACGTTATAATAGGATTCCTCTATTAGATAATCCGCATTGCTTTGTGCCTTGGCGTGTCTCTGTATTCCGATCAGTTCACTCTTGGAATATCCAAGTGGCTGCATCCGCTTTTTCTTTCTTGCCAGTGCATTACTCATTTGCTCTTCCATCTCCTCTCTACATCCTCAAAATGGCTAAATACAAGACTTTGAACATATTTTGATATATTTGTCCGTGCATATTTTTTAATTAGCATTTCCCCTGCTTCCATCATTCCTTGAAACCACTCATCTTCGTTATCAGCTTCATAAAACTGCTGCCGGAATTTATAATAGTCATTAAAAAACTGCCACTCTTCGGAACCTTTTTCAAATTTCTTACTTGCCATAATCATTCACCTTTTAATCAAATGGTGTGATGCCACATACTTCTCGGAAACCGTCTTTCTGTCGCATCCGTGCTTGAATCTGTTCAATGGTTTCGGTTCGCTCGATAAATTCCATACGATCACCTTCAAACTGAACAACTTCTCTAAACGGTGTACCCTGTCGATTCTTTTCAACTTTCAAGCCTTTAAATTTTCTGTCTTCATCCAAATTCCACATAAGAATAATATTGGAAGCATCCTGCTCAATATCTCCGGATTCTCTTAATTCGGACATTGTAGGCTCTTTCGTTACATTCATTTCCGATACTCGGTTAAGCTGTGACAATAGGATGATCGGAACGTGAAGCTCTCTCGCAAGTGCTTTGAATTGCTTCGAAACTTCCCCGACTTCGGATGCACGATTATTGAACTTCCGGTTACACCGTACCAATTGCAGATAGTCAACTACGATCACGTCATATCTTTGATGCCTGCATTGCGTTCTCATTTCCTCAATAACATTTGTCTGATCGTCAATTGTGATCGGATATTTTTCAAGCTCATCATTTGCCTTGTCAAAGGCTTCTTTCTCTCCACCAAGAAAAGCCTTTGCCCTGCGAACTCTTGTCAGACCAATCTTTGACATTCTTGAAACAAACCTTTCATAAATCTGACTGTTGTTCATCTCCATGTTGTAGTAACAAGTGTTATAGCCTTTTCTTGCCATATTCTCGATTATTTGTGCCACAATAGCAGACTTACCAACTCCCGGTCTCGCGGCAACAACTGTAATGTCTCCGCCTTCAAGACCGCCAAGGCAATCGTCAAGATGGTAAAATCCTGTCTTTACCCTGTCCTCTCCCACATCATCATTGAAGTATTTATCTTTGTTCTCTGATACGATTTGCTTCATCAACTTAGATTTCTTCAACTGATTAACTTGGATTTCTTCAAGCCTTGTAAGAACTTCCGCGATCGAATTATCAATATCACATGGTCTAAGGCTCACTCTCTGGAAAAGGCTTTTCGTTTCCCTTGCCCGCCAATCCTTAATGACTGCATCCGCATAGTTTTTCATTGCTGTCGATAACGGAGTTGCGGCAATACATTCCTTAAGCTCCCCGGCAATCATTTCCGGCTCCCATTTGTGGTTTTCAAGTGACTGAGACAGTGAAACGACATTAATGTTTTCTCCACGATCATACATGGCAAGCATTTCAGCAAAAGCATCTTGGCAAAATTCAGAGCTGAACATTTCCGGCTTCAATTTGTTATAAACCTTGTACATGGAATCATTGTCAATCAATACACATCCGATCACTCCAATTTCTGTTTCCGTCAACTGCTCTCACCTCGCTTTCGTTTCTCAACTTGACGAATCCAGTAATCGCAATCCTCTTTCAGCCAGTCTCCGTATTTTGGTATGTAGCGATAATTCGTATCATCCGGATTCTTCTCTATATAGTCAGTAACATATGCCACTGTAGCATCATATATCAGCTTTGCAACGGCTTTCCTGTTCGGCTCGATAACTTCTAAAAGCTTGTCCATCCATGCTACCTTGGCAGACGTTAACGACGTTTTCTTTGGATATGCATTGATCGTGTATTCCCATCCCCATTCCGCGTCAAAGTCCAAATCAGATGCAGGCACGCTTTCTTTTGTATTTTCTTTCTCTTTCTCTATATCTGTATCTATATCTTTCTCTATATCTATCTCTACATTGCAATTTTGTTGCAAAATGTTGCACTCCGTTGCTCCACTGTTGCATTGAAACGCTTTTTGTGCATTTTCCCTAGATTTACGACTTCTTCTTGTACTTGCAGTCTCACTTCCTAGGTTATCTTGCACAAATGGCAACTTGTACTCAATGGAATCTGATGTTTCAAGCAATCCGCAGGAAAGAAGATACTGAATCGTTACTTGAACATTGATTTCGTCCTCGTCAATATCAAGGGCGATCTCTTTGTAAAATTCATCTTCCAAGCCGGAATACTCTAAGTAGCCGCCCTTTTTCAACGACAACAACTGCATCTTAAGGTATATGATCGTGTATGTATCACCGCCAGCCATCTTACGGAGTTTCTTGATTCGTTTACTGTCAAAGAAATCATCCATCAGTTTAAGCCAGTAATACCGCTTATTCCCCGCCATTTTCACTACCTCCAAGCAATTCAATAACCTTTGCCCCAGCATCTTCCGGGCGACAAAATACGAACTCAACGCCATACTTAAGTTGCATTGTCAACATAGCTTTTGCCAATACCTTGCCAGATGTCGGCTTTGTTTTCGGTAGCGATACATTCAGCAATTTTCCAAGTGTGTGCATATATGCAATATTGTTATACCGGTCCACTCGAGGATTATGCCATGTAAATACATCATTGACGGAATACACCTTGTCTGTATTTTCAATAAGCACATATAGCTTAATTCCGTTGTTCTGCGCCAAAATACACTCGTCACGGAATCTCGGATGTGCTTTTCCACAGATATTCCCTACAATTTCCTGCATGTCCTTTTTCGTGTCAACGGAAACATCATATGTGCCAAGAAAATCCATCTTTTTAAGTTCCATTTTTCTAGCTGATTTTCTATGGATAACATCCTCTACCTTGTCTGTGGCAATTATGTAATCTCCAACCGGCAATGGTGCACGCAAGACTTCTATATCGTGGCTTTTAAAATATCTATTCTTAAGGATATGCAAGCCCTCTTTCTGTCCTTTATCCTCAATTATTAACACGTATTCTCCTTTCTGGCGGTCACTTTCGGCAACCGCCAAGGTATCTCATGGCTTTCAATTTAGTTTTTTTGTGATATATTAAATTCCTTGCCAAAGTATCAGATACCGCATGAACTGGTTTCTTTTAGGCTTTCGCCTTGGTGTTACAACCTATTTCAGTTTTTCAAGATGCACAATGTTTTCCTGCGCACGGTCGAGATTTCTTTTTGCAAAATCCGCACGTCTCTTTTCTCTTGAAATAAACGCTTCAATCGCCGCGTTCCTGCCTTCTTCCAAGAATACGATTGTATTAGAATGCTCAATAAGATTACCAATGCTCTCTTTAGAAATTCTCATACCCTTGTATATACAACCGATTCCACGTTCTAAGGCGGTATATGTCTTAGAACATTCCTTTGCTTCAAATACTTTTTTCTTCCAGTTTTTCACCACGGAAAAAATAACTGTATAATTTCATGTTTTCTCCTTTCAGAACGGACAAAGGTTCATATCAACCTCTAATCCTTTTTCTGCAATATAAACATTTGCTCCATATTTAATTGTTTCTTCTGTCTTTTGTTTGAATAGTGCGGGGTTTCCGCTTTTATCTGATAAGTGAATTAGAACGACATTTCTCAATGCCGGGTTATCGTTAGTAGAAATAAATTTAAGTGCCGTATCAAGGCTCATATGACCTCGTAGGCGGTGTTCGTAGTTTGGCTCGTCCCGATTGACAAATTGCATATCGTAGTTTGCTTCACAAAGAATGTGATTTACGCCTTTGAATCGCCATCGGACATATTCGGTATCTGTGGCATACACCAAACTGCCTATATCCGGGTGTGTGATGTAAAATCCGTAGCAGGGACATTCTGAACCGTCTCCGTTGTTATGCAACCATCTGCCGGACTTATCCTGGTTTTCAAATGCTCGTATGCTAAAGCTTTCTTTCCCAAACTGTAGGATATTTCCATCTATCAATTTGAACGGCTCCCACACTGGAATACCGGCTATAACATACTGAAAGAAGTACTGATGATGGTCTGAATGGATATGGGTTGTGATTACTGCCTTAATCTTCATCACATTGAAGTTCAATGATTTCTTCACTTCCATGAATGGTAGTCCAGCTTCAATTATCAAGGCTTCCTCGTCATTCTCCAAGATGTAGCAGTTACCGGAAGAACCGGAACCTAAGACTTTAAGTTTCACTCCTGTATCACCTCGCTTTCAAGACTTAGCTGCCCTGAAACAATCTTTGAATACTCCACTGCCAAATCTTCAAGAGTTATCTTCGGAACCGTAATGTTCATAACATGATTTCTTCCATATTCATCAATGTATTTCCGAATCCACCATGCTTCAATATTGTTTAGATACTCTTGGGATTTAACACGAACCTCTGTAATGGTCTCAAATACAAGGTCTGTAATATTACCTTTCAAACCGCTCTTAACGTGTTCCTGCCACCGGAAGAATGGCATATATACCGTTTGTCCTATGTAGTGCATATTGGTCTTTCTGTTATAAATATGGTAAATATATCCATATACACCACCATTGCTCTCATATCCCTCCCTGGTTTGAAATTCTCCTTCGTAGTAGGGATTGATTTTGCTACTGGTTTCTGCTCGGCAATCATAAGAACAAAAGTAATATTTTTCTCCACCATCTGCCGTAATATATGGAAAATCCCTTTGCTTACCTTTGATTGGTTTATGGCAGTTGAAACAGATTGTATCAACTTCAATATTGAATCGCTCATAGAAGAATTGGTTGCTGTCCATAACCAGCGCATATATTCCACTACCTTTTCTTGGCTTTGCAAACCTTGAAATACTGCTTTTCTTCTTTACTTCGTCCTTTGCTTCACCACGAGACATATTCTCTCCGCAAAGATAATATTCATCAAGAAGAGTGCCTTTTTGAGCATCCCACACGTTATCATCTGTAAACTCTTTCAGTTCATCGTCTACCTTGTAATCATAGATGCGAACCCAATAGTATTTCATAGGCTACTCCAATTCTTCCTCTGCCGGAAACTGGAAATAAAAATTCTGATGATTCTCAAATTTAATTTCCGGCGATCGATTGTCAATACTTGTACATATGATCTGCATATTGCGTTTTTTGAACACTTCACTAACCTCTTCTGCCGGTTCAATATTCTGAAACAGGGCAATACTTCCTGTATACGCAATTCTAAGCATTTCCATGGCTTTCTTTGCTTTTTCTTTGGAACTGTATCCAGCCATTTTTGTTCCCATTGCTGTCGAAGAGTTGTGGCAAAAGATAGCTGCGTGTTCAACATTCTCATATTTCCCGACTGCCATGCTCAAAGAACTGATTTCATACGGTACATCAATTGTGCCGTCCTGTGATATAACTCTCATGGCAACCTCCTATCTGAAAAACAGAAACCACACCAACGCCGCGAATGAATCGGCGATGGCAAGCAGAAATACAATGACAAGCACCCATCTTCCAAATGTCATTTTAGGTTTCTTTCCGATTGCAACCGCAACCCTTTCTTCTAACGTGACATTTGTACTTACAAACCATCTCACAATCAAAAATGCTACCCACAACAGAATTGCTAATTTTACAAAAACCATTCTTCATATCCTCCTAATCTTTCATAAAGTCCGGTACGTTCTCGTCATTCTCAACGACTTCTCCAGCTACTTTCTCCGGCTCTGGTTCGACTACTTCGCTCCCGGTCTCAATAGCTTCGGATTCAGCTACAACAAATGGCTCTGAATTGGCATTTTCCGCAATTTCCTCCTGCGTCTGCTGATAAGTTTCATCCATCTGCATAAGAGACTGTTTCGCAATAGCATTAAGGTCTTTTGGATGCTTTTTGATTGCATTATTACGCATCTTTCGGACAATCATAGCTTCGGAAGTTTCTTTCCACGCCGCACTCATATAAGGTCTTGCCACTTCACAAGCAAGCATTTCTTCCAATGTCTTGCATCCGAGAAGTGCACTGATAATCTCGTCCTTTTTAGCCTTAATTTCAGCCTTTTGCTTGTCGGTTGCCTTGCGCTTATTCTCGCAAATTCCAAACGTTTCATTCAAAAGATTGTTGCGCACATGAGCCAAAAGGTTTCCTTTCACGCCTTCACGTTCCGCAATCATGTATTCAATCTTTCCACCGTCCATCTCGACTGGATAAACTACACGGATTACTTTCTGCGACAATCCTTTTTCTTCCCACTCCGGCGGCGTAACTTCAACACCTCTGTGCTTCGGATATGTAAATTCATCCCCTTCTTTCACAAGCCATACCGGATAGACCTTTTTAACACCAACACCGAAATTACGGAGAAGTGCATCGTTTCCGTCTCCCTCAATACCCATTTCAACCTCTTTATACCAATTTCCATTGGCATCCTGCTTATTTCTCAACTGGAAATAACACTCTCTTGGCACGGCATTTGCATTAAGTTTAAGGCTGGAAACCTGCCCGATAACCTGTCTCAAATTAGAACCATTCAGATTTTCCATAGCCGCCTTATTCGATGTAACAAGGTTGTAAATGGCACTCATAGATGCCATAACGCACTGTTTGGAATAATCATCAAAGGCAAGACCATGTTCTGCGAAATCACGCTCCATAAGTCCGGTATACTGATTTGCATAAAATGAAAGTCTTGTATTCATTTCCTGCTTAACTGCAACTTCCTGTTTCTTTGTTTCTGCCATAATTATTTATTCCTCACTTTCTCCGGCATCTACCGGCTCTTCATATTTCTTCACAACTGCCACCTTATCAGCACCGTAGGTGTCCACCCACTTCATATCCACCGATTCATCCGTAACTTTCAGCTTTGCGCCTTTGGCATTTAAAACCATGTCTCCGGCTTTTACATCGTCTGATGTAGCAAATATATATGACCGGCTCTGGTTTGGATATTTTGCTTTTATGTAATTCATTCTGAGACCTCCTACTCAATCAATTCCTTGTCAATAATCTGGAAATTTGCTCTATGGATATACAAAGCCTTTCCATCAATCATGAGTTTTGTCGTTTTCGGCAAATCGTTTCTGACCTCCCAATACACATCGTCTCCGGAGTATGCGCAAATCGGGACACCTAACTGGCTTTGGATTACAACTACCTGCCCTTTTCCAAAAAAGTTTTTGTACTCGTTTACAATTCCAGAAATAGCCGTATTTTCCGAAAAACTTCCTCCTGTTTTGCTCCGAATATCTGATAACTGAAACTCCGCATCAGGCATCAAGCCACTTTCAGAAAATATAATGGTGTCTCCGCAACTCTGTATCTGTTTTCCATCAATATTGATTGTCACAACAGATGATAAACTGTACTCAATTGATGAAGAACCGTCGGTAGAATCAATTTTGCTTTCTTCAATGACATTACCTGTCATTCCGATTTTTGTTCCGCTTGCCGTAAAAAATCTTTCTCCGTAGTTGTCATAAAACTGGCACTCAAACGAATTACCAACAAGCTGACCTTTAATGTCATTTATGCAGCTCCCCCAAGAAGCAATATCGCATCCTGCAAGGCTTAACGTCAGCAGAACAATTGTAAAAGCACTTGCAATCCTTTTTCTCATTCCGATACCTCCGCAATCTCTCCATTTTCAATCGTATACCAAGTATCCGGCTTGATAATCTCTCCATCAACCTGCACCATCTTTGCGCCGTTAAGATCCCATGCACTCTGGTTGTCTCTGTCATATGTTGGGTCATCTTCTGAACCAGTGTATTCCCAGTCTGCAAAAACAAGAAACGAGCCAATAACACCCTTGGCTTTTGATTTGTAGCCCCAAGCAACAGCTACTGCATCCTTGTATTCTGCCGAGGATGCTCCTTTGTATCCGGTTGCCGAGGATACTCCACAGTCTCCGGTTGCCGAGGATGCTCCGTAGTCTCCGGTTGCCGAGGATGCTCCTTTGTATCCGGTTGCCGAGGATGCTCCTTTGTATCCGGTTGCCGAGGATGCTCCGTAGTCTCCGGTTGCCGAGGATGCTCCGTGCTTTTCATCGCTTTCAGCGTCCTTGTTTACACGTTTTACCGTATATTCGATTGCAGCTTTAACAAGACCAGCAATGCTGATTTCTGCTCCAATCTTAATTTTTGTAGATGCTACCTTAGTATCCTTATTATGTTTCTGGATTTCTCCACTCTGCTCAACCTCGTGGTATACGCTTTCATTTGGAGAATAATAATTCAAGCAATCCAGCGGATACTCGCAAGCGTGAAATCCATGATTGCAAACTTCTACGCTTTCTTCCTCGTATTCCTTTCCTTCTTCGTACTGAAAGCCACGGCAAGTCATATCTTTATTAAATCCTTTGTAGGATTTCACAGCATTTCCCATCTATATTACCTCTCTTCCTGCCAACTTCTTTTCCTTTTCAAATTCTTCTTTGCCGCAAATCAATAAGCCGCCAATATAACCATCTGGGTTTGTAAGCAATCCTGTAACAATTTCATTTGGGATAGCGATTGTCACACTCCCCCATCCATCCCTGCCGCTATGAGCAGATTTAATATTCGACAATGGAGAAACCTTTAAGTCTTTGTTATTTTTCTGCGACATCCGTTCCATTATTCCTAATGTTCCAATATTCATCCTACACACCATCCACTTTCAACTGCTTGTCCGCTGATACGCTCAAAAGAATTAACTGCGTATCCATATCCGGCACATTGAACTCATTCAGCGATTCCGCGTTATCTACGAAAATCGGCACGCTCACACCGTATAACTCGCTAAGAGAACAGATAATATCAAGTCCGGCTACAATTCTGTGACCGCTATTCAAAGTCGAATACGGCACTCCATTTACGGTGCACTCACAGCAATCTTTCATGCCGCCATTTAACTGCATTTCAAAGAGTTTGAAATTTACGGTCTTGAAATGACTGTTGATGGATTCAGAAACCTTATCCAGTTTGAAACGAATGAACTCTTCCAAGAGATAAAGCATCTGCTCCTGATCGGCAACTTTCTGTCCGATTTCTTTCTGCTCTGCCTGCAACTCTGCAATGCGCTCGTCAATTTCAACGTTCATAGAAGCTTTAGCAATGATTTTATTTACCTCGTCAAGCCGGCTCTGCAAATCTGACTTTTCAGCTTTTAGATTATTAACAATCTGATCTGCTCCGTCTGATTCAAGCTTTTTAATCTCTGCCAGTACTTCATTATGCCTTGCTTTCAACTTCACATATTCCTCATTCTGCGAATAATCAGCTTCTGCCGGGATTTCAGATAACCTCTTTTCTGTTTCATTTTTCTTTGCAAGTGCCGCATTTTCTTTCTGCTTCAATTCGTCCATTTCCTTTTTTAAGGATTCATTTTCAGAAGTAAGCTTTTCAATAAGGTTTTTCTTCTCATATCCAGAATTTACAATTTCTTGCAGTTTTGCAGCATTTGAAGATTTGAACTCGTTCAACGCAAGCATATGTTTTGTTTCCAATTCTGCTTTTGCCTTAGCCTTTTTCATTTCAAAATCTGTCTTTAACTGCTCAACCTTATCTTCTGGTAACTTCTGACCGCACAATGAGCAAACAGTGCTATTTTCGTCAAATATCCACTTGGATTCATCAAAGAGATACGGAGTTTCATCAAATGCCTTGGCTTTCTCGGAATTATACTGTTCACCCAACTTCTTCCGTTCGGCATCTGCGTCAGCAATAGCCTTTGCATTGTCCGCAATCTGCTTCTCTTTTAAAGAGATTGTTGCTTTGAAATGATCCATCTCATTCTTGCAACCGCATAAATCAGCATCAATATTGCTTCTCCGATTGGATAACTCACGGTTCATTGTCTGCGCGATGCCGGACATATCAAATTGCAACTGCATTTCCTCACCACGCAAATGGTCAAGCGAATGATCTGCTCCGGCAATCTTCTTATCGCATTCCGCGATTTTTCTTGCCAAGTCGGCTTTCGCAAGTTCCTGCTCCGCTACATCCACATCAACCTTGGACTTCTCTGCTTCATCAATACGCACCGGGATTTCTGCCTGTTTCTTTTTCCACTCGCTCAAAGTCTTGGAAAACTTGGCACGAATATCGTCTGTAGACGGTGCTTTCTCCAATTCTCCGAGTAATGGTGTATACTTGGCATCTGTCCGTGCCAGTTCTACATCAGAAATATCAGAAACAAGTTTCATTAGAATATCTCTCTGTTCTTTCCATTTCAGAGAAGAAAAATACTGCGGATTGGTCAGTATCCTGAATAAATCCTCGTTTATTAAACCAGCTATAAACGCCTTATAATCCGTTTCACTCTTCGGGTAGCCGTCAATTTCAAATGAATTAGGGTTTCCCTGCAATGCTACCGTGTTCGTACCTCTCTTTTTTACCCAGTTCTGCTTTTGTACCTTAGAAAGCTCTACTTTTTCGCCGTCCTTGTCAAATACTGCTGAAACCTTGATTTCTACGTTATCAACACGGTTTCCGTCCTTATCCAACGGTCGAACATTGAACTTTTCCTCGCCTGCACTGTTCTTATTAAACAGAAGCCATGTAAACGCATTGAAGATAGTTGTCTTTCCTGCGGCGTTCTGCCCTTTAATACTTGTCTTATTAGAGAAATTCACATCAAGGCTCTTAATTCCCTTGAAATTCTCCATATGTAACGATCTAATTTTCAGTTTCATTTTCTTTTTCCTTTCTCTCTTTATATTTTTTAAGTGCCTCTTCAAAACATGCTTCATCGTCAACATATCCAAGAGCTGACTCTATAATTTTTGAATTAATAGTTGTTCCTTTTTTCCCCATCAGCTCAATGTCTCTTTGGTGTTCATTTGCAATAAGGGCACATGCTGTATGAACTTTCGTCCTGCATGCAACCAGATCTGCATATTCCTCAACGGAAATTGTAACGGTATTTTCTGCCATCTTAATTTTCCTCCTCTAATACATTAATTTTGCTCACAGACACCTCATATGCTGTTCTCTGCTCTTCTGTCCCATCTTCGTACATCTTTACATACCCACGGCTCTGAATGCGTCCGGTAAGTTTCAAATGCGTTCCAACCGGAAGTCCAGATGTATACACCGCATTTCTGCCCCAGACAATGCATGGGATATAATCTGATTTGCCATAGGAACGATTGACTGCGATTAATAAATCAGCAATTTCTCTTCCAAGCGGAGTTTTCCTGTAAATCGGTTCTTTGCATACATATCCGTCAAGCTGGATTTTGTTCAAATCTGTATGCTCTCCCGGATTTACTTTTTCGATTTCACAGACGAATACATCTAGTAACAGACGATTTCTCTTTTCCTCGTGTTTGTTATAAGAACGATACACACCGGAAACATTAACGGCAGTGCCCGTGTATTTATCGTTCAGATTGATTAATCTCTCTGAAATAATTAATGGGATAATATCAGCCGTCCCACTTAATCTATCCACTTTGAGGTGCATATTATAAAATCCCTCTCCAAACACCTCATGGTTAAATTCCGGCTCTGTGATAATCGTTCCTGTAAGTTCCACTTTATTGTTTTCTGCTCTCATATTTGAATTTCTCCTTTTCTTGTGCTAAAATAGGCGCAAATAGCTTATGCTATTGCTTGAACTGGAATCATTCAGCTTTGGTCGGTTCGGATGATTCCTTTTCTTTGCTGTAATCAGTGTCAAATGTGATATAGGTAATACCGTCATCGTCATCAGACTCACTTCTGTAATCGTAATCTACAATCTCTTCTGTATACTCCTGCCACTCCCCATCTATTTTTGTTCCTATATAAATAAGAAGTAATCCAATCAATACAGGTATAGCAGTGACCGGATACTCCGTTGCATCAATGCAGATGCAAAACAGAAAAACAACGGTGCCGATCATTTCAATTACCTTTGCAAACTTCTTCATAGACACCTTACTCCTACCACTTATAGGAACCATTGGCAATCTCGTCACCATACAAGGAAACAAAATCTGTTATTAATGCGATAAACTCTGAATTTGTCGGCTTTCCTTTTTCCACTGAAACCGTATAGCCAAAAATTTTGTTGATTGCATTTGTATTGCCATTTGTCCAAGTAACTTCTATCGCGTGCCGGATTGATCTTTCTACTCTCCAGACTGTATCGCCGTTTTCTTCTGCGATTTCAGTATAGAGTCCTTTAATAACGTTGATAAGTTTACTTCTGTTTTCAAGACATTTCTCAACCGCACTGATTATGTAACCGTAACCCTTAAGGCTATGTTTTACGCCGATCTGATCTAATGTCTTTCTTAATGCAATGTTCATCTGTCTATCCATGAATACCTCCTGTTAATCCTTTCCAACTCCGTATCTGATTGCCATTTCCTTTACAATAGCTGTATATCCCTCGATCAGCTTCTTGTCCTCTGCGATAATATCCACATAGGATAATTTGTCTCTGGTCGATTTACAGATACCTTCATCAGCCATTCTCCTGCGCTTATTCGTAAGTCTCTGTTTCAGATTTACACCCATCCGCTTTGACAACAGTTCGTAGCTTTCGGCTCTTACTTGGCTATATGCCTGTCCGCCGCCAAGCTCCATACTGATTTTCCGCAGAATGTTTCCGGTATCATCACGCCATGATGTTGTATCAAGTGCAACCACTTCTCGGATGCTCTCAACTCTTTGTTCCACATGGTTCAGTTGTTCCGCCTGCCGTTTCTGTTCCAGTTCCATTTTTGCCTGTCCATCAGCAATGGCATAAAACATTTGCATTTGTGGCGAAAGCTGTGAACGGTTGATTGCCATTTCTTTTGCCTTATCCTCAAGCGTTGCAAAATAATCTCTTGCAAGTTCACCTTTATGGTTTTTCTGCGTCATGGATAGCTTTCTAGCAAACTTGGAAGTCAATTTAAAATCTTCTCTCTTTTTAGTTCCAACTCCCGACTCGTACTCAAGTACGAACCGAGTAAAATCAATGTTTTCTTCTGCGAACTCGTTTTCAGTAATGTTTGTCTTGCACCACTTTGAATAATTGCTTGGGTTCAGCTCCAAGAAAGAATATAGCTTGCTTGCTGTAGTCATTCCGTTTTCATCAACACCAAGTGCAATCTCAATTGGTGTCTGTGCCATTGTTACCTCTAAATCGTTCATGCTTTCTCCTTTCTCAATTTTTTCACTAAATCTGTCAGTGCTAACAATGCAATGCTCAGACCGCCTTTTCCAGTGATGTGAATATCAAACTCTTCGTTTTCTTCACACGTTGCTTCTGCCGCATATAAGAAAGTTTCTTTTCTTGTATTAACATTCTTACTTACAATATTTTCCTGTATAGACTTAAATTTCATGCTTCTCCTTTCCGGATTTTTGCAATAAAAAATCCAACTACCGCTTGATAGTTGGAAAATACTGGTTGTCTCTATTTTGCTTTGTTGATACAATTAATGTACGGCGGCGGCCATCATGAAAGGAACTGTTATCATGAAAATCGTTAGTATACTTATCTCATTATTGGCATGGCGTGTTACCGGTTACGACTTCTTCATAATTCTAACCATAACATCCATGACAATCGACCTATACAAAGGAATTAAAAAAGTACAAAAGAGATTAAATAAAATACTAAAGATGATGCGGAAAATAAAGCAATAATGTAACTCATTTCCTGCCGCCGTCGCATATTAATTGTATCAACTGATTTCCTGTGTTACAAACACATTTAATCTGCAAATTCCGACAAATTTCTCAACTATCAATATTCAGTTTCTTCTTATTCTTTTGTTTTTGAGTTCCCAGTTTCTTCACTGGTTGCCTTGCTTGCCGAACCCTCGACCATCCCAAGAACATATCCTTTCTGGAAATCGTTCATTTTGGGAATCGCGTCTTTCAACTTTTCTACAACTTTCTTTTCCTGTTCGCTCATGTATTCACTTCCTTTCTCCCTGTGATATAATTTCCTTATTAAATAAGGAAAGGCGGTGATAATATGGATAATGGTTATTCTGAAACATTTGCTACATATGAGTTTGCAGATAAAGGAACATATGTATGTATGCAATGCGGTGGCGAAAATAAAATTGGAATCGTCACTGTAAAGCAAGGCGAAATGCTACCAGAATGCAAAGAGTGCGGATATACTACATGGATTAAAATAATGTAGGATTTTTAAACACTCTCTTTTCCTCTGCGAGCGTTTGGCTTGTAACCGCCAAGTTATCATCAACCAGATGCTCAATGAGGAACGTTCTTTTTACCACTCTCGTTCCATCTTCACATACTTGTGAAATGTGCAGATACATCTTCCCATCCTTCTGGAATGGAATAACAAATATACTCTGTAAAAATTTCCACTTAACAAAATGCTTATTAAAAAATGCAACTGCATGAGCCTTGATTTTACTCACTGTATCACTCCTTTCATAATTTATTTGCCATCAGACTTTGTCACTTGTGTCTGTTGACCTTGTAAGCATACATTAGCATACATTGTTAGCATTGTCAATACCTTTTTGTTGACATTGTTAGCAGTTCATGGTATATTTTATTTGTGGAAAAGAGGTGATAAACTTGAAAGACCGTATTAAAGCATTACGGGAACGCTTGGGAAAGAGCCAAGATGAATTTGGGAAAGATCTTGGATTAACGAGAAATTATATTTCTTTGATAGAGAACGGACAGCGCAACTTATCCGACCAGTCTATTAAAGTCTTATGTTCCCTGTATGATGTCAATGAAAAATGGTTGCGGACAGGCAACGGAGAAATGTTTATTCCGAAAACAAAAAATGAACAAATAAACGAGATGCTTATTGATGTTTTAAAATGTGAAGATTCAGATTTTAAAAAACGTTTAATCACGGCATTATCCAAACTGGATGATACCGGATGGAATGCATTGGAGAAATTCATTGATTCAATCGCAAATCAAAGCCAAGAAGAATAAAGAAAAGCCAAGGGCAATGCGCAAACCCTTGGCTTTTCTTCTATTCTAATAATCTTTTGACATATATATAAATGAGTTTTAACCACTCTTCATTGTCACAATTCGCGACCATTTCAGTTATTTTTTGTTTGTAAAACGCTTTGGCTTCATTGCACTCTTTTTCCCCCATATTGATTTCCTCCAATCATTCCGCACTTCCGATAGCGATACACAAATTATAGAACTTATGTTCGATACCGTCAACCTCATTTGACAAATTGCTACAAATTACAAACTCGTTTGTAGTTGAGGGACAAGAAAACGCCTTATCCCGCCCCTCAGCCAGAACTTGAAGTGCCCTTATCGGACAATTTTATTTTACAAATTTTACCGCAAACATTCAATTTCTTTCGGTCGCAAGTTTCGACAGGTAAATTTCTTATTGTCGCAGAATGTCGATTGATTAGTTTAAATTTTGTTAAAAAATTAATTACTGGTTGAAAATTATGCATCTGCCAGTTATCTGTGATGAATTTTAAGTGCATAATTTTCCTTTCTGCCCGTAGGCTTATTATTCAAAAGAGCCGGCTACACAACACATGGTCATGTAATCGGCTCTTAGGCTCTTAATTTTATTATATTTCTACATAGGTTTTCTTTTGTGCCAAGTTGTCCGCTTTATTCGTAAAACAGAAGTTTAGGGAAATATCAAAAGCAAGACGGTGTTTATATGGCGGCGATAAAACCCTATGATTCTCTTAAGGTAACCATAAAATTTAATAAGCAATATATAGACACACCAATATGCTCTTTAACACCAAAGCAATTCGGATTCGAAATGTCTATATATGATGTCGAATACAATAACTATGGCATTATTTTTACTATTAAAAACAATTATGCAGAAGAACTTACATTTTCCGTTATTTGGCAAGCGTTCGGGAAAATACTATAGATTAGTACAATCCGCTTAACACAGCCTGTGTAAGTCTGGTACCAACATATAATCCGACATGTGTATTGTCTACATAGCGACATAAAACGCAATATTCAAAATTTTCCCAGGCGTTTGCCCAAACACCAAATGTTCTTTGATACGTATTGCAATCTTTAAAAAAATCATACGCAATAATATTACTTGCTATTTCAGAATAATTCCCATCTCTAACTTGAAGTTGGAGAAATTTATATTTTGTTACATCGGCTATTTGATACTGTGTCCACGTAGCATTATTACTAAGAGAAGAAACGAGAACATCGTACTTGCCTTTAAAACTATTGCCTAAACTGCTGTTTAACGATGATATCGCCCCTGTACAAGTACCATTCCCAATCTTAGAAATATCCGTTGTTCCAAGCATTTTATAGAGATACCGCACATTCTTGAACATCTGTGACACCTTCGCAAAAATAGAAGAATGTTTTTCGCCACTTGATAATTTTGGTACGCTTGTCCATGCTGACACTGATCCGTCTGCCACATCACTACTCGTAAAAGTTGCTGTATTCTCTGCTGTATCTCCACCGGTTGCCACTGCACCGACGTTTTCTGCTGTCAGTACCACATTTCCCCGACGGTATGATTTTTCTTTCACACCTTTCACGCCAGTAACCGGCGTACCGGCAAGCACATCCCACTTTTCATCCGATGTTTTGTAGATGTTTGCTCCCGCAGGGACTGTACTGCCCGCTCCCTCTTTAAAATCATCCGTGGTGGTAAATTCATCTGAAATATTGTACATCCATCCGGCATTGACATCCGCAAGTGCCGGAAGATCTGCAAATGCAACTGTTCCGTGTGGCTGCAATCCACCTTTAAGTCCTTCTGATATGTCTTTTGCCTGCTGATAGTAATACTTGGCATTGTCAGAATCCTCGCCCTCTCTGCTTCCTGTACCACCAACAGCATAACTCTGTGCCTTGGTTGCACTTTCTTCTGCAGATTCCGCTTTACCGATGATCTCCGCAGCCTTTTGAGTTGCAATATCTGCTTTTTCGGCTGCTGTATCAGCTGACTGACTGGCGGACGATGCTTTCTCCGTGGCTGTGGCGGATGATTCACTGGCGGATGTCTCACTGACTTTTGCGTTGCTTTCGGATGCCGCTGCCGCCGTAGCTGACTTCGCTGCCGCTGTCTCGGACGCCTTGGCATTGTCCTCTGATTTTTTTGCCGCTGTTTCACTGGCTTTTGCGGCATTCTCACTTGCTTTGGCGTTTATTTCAGACATTGCCGCTGCCTGCTGGCTTGACTCTGCCTTTGCTACTTCCACCTTAATTTTTGCAAGATAGTTTGGCTCCAAGTGTTTTTCCTCGATGCTACCCTCTTTGACGATGGCAGACACTTTTCCATCCTTATCAATATAAAAAGCTACCGTATCAGAATTAAGGAACTCATACTGTGTAATCAGTGCCGACAGGTCTATGTACTGCTTCGTACCATCGATCAGAGTCAAAATAATCTGCTGTGTAGTCGGGTTATAATCGAAGTTGATCGCGATCTTCTCCATCTGCGTGTCGATTGTAATCTTGGATCCGTTCTTTTTCGTGATTGTGATAATTCCCGTCGATTCCTCGAATGTCACATCCGCAACAAGGGTTGCCACTTCCGCCTTGGTTGCTTTTGTGGTATCGAGAGTGATTACACGATCATCAATGATATCAATCGAGCCATCCATTTTATTGAGGTTTCTTTTATTAATCGGTGTTTCATCACTCGGGTAATTCTCCCAATTAATATCAATATGCGCTTTATTCATGATCCTCACTCTCCCTTTCCTTTGCAAGCTTCATCTGTTCACGTTCTACTGTAACATGTCGGTTTGCTTCTTCCTTGATCTGATATAGAATATCCTTAAACACCAGGTACTTAGCTTCGATTGGGACATCCCCGCACAAATTTACATAATTTATAATGTCGTTTTCAAATTCACGAATTTTTGCATTTATCATAGATTTTCCACCTTTTCCTTTAACTGTTCTATCTCGTCATGCTGCAACTGCACTGTGGCAACCAGATCAGCAATCAGTTCCGTATATTTCAGTCCGTAATACTTTTTCCCATTGCTGTCTGAAAACGTTTTTGGACAAATATTCCACCCTTTTTCCGCTTTTTTCAAAACATCCTGTGCAATAAATCCATGATGGAACCCATCTTTTTCGAAATTATAACGATACGATTTTGCTCTTAAAGAATAAATAAACTCAGATGATTGCTTTTTGCTTAAATCTAAAATTGTGTTTTTTATTCTTTTGTCAGATCCATTAATTACTCCACCTCTGAATCCACCTACTCCGGTATCTCCGTCTAAATGGATCATCATGTGGTCATTATCGTTTGCGCCTTTATGCAATGAAACCTGATTATATTGAACCGTACATTTATGAACAGGACTTTCAAGCGTCCCTTCCACTGTTCGAAATCCATCCGTTCCCATCTGTACAAGTGTTCCACTGCGTTTAAATTCAATAAGGTTTTCTACAGACTCTTCCGCTTGAATATGCATATATCCCCCGGTCATTTCCATAGAACCTTTTAATTCAAGCAGTTTTGCTTTAATTTTGATACCCTCGGCTGACTGGTTGATTTCTGAAATGACGCTGTCTCTTGTAACTTTGCTTTCGATCCCCTTTGATGTCTGCGTAATCGCACTGGACATATTGGATGAAAGCTGCTTAAGCGTGGTTATCAATGTCCATTTATATTTACCGCTGTTAATTCCGCCATCCGGATCGCAGCCATACAATTTTCCACTATCCTGATCTAAAAAACTGCGTCCATTATATTTGGATGATGCAGGGTAAGTATCTTGGGGTTTTCCAAAACCATAATAATTAATATCATAGCCATCAATATTCCATGCCTTCAACGAAGCACTGACTTCTGACCGTATCTTAGTTGCAGTTACCTCTATCTTTCCGGACAAAACGCCCTCTGCTTCGCTTGCTCTCGTAACTTCCGCTGTAATCTTGTCCTCATTAATTTTAATAGCTGCTGCAAGTTCAACTTCCTGCCCCTGTGCTCTTTTTACTTCTGCTGTAATACTGCTCGCATTTTGCGTGATTCTCGATGATAAACCATCCGTTGTATTTTTAACTTCTGTGCGAATTTCGGTTGCGGTCTGCGTGATCTGTGACTGCAATCCCTTCTCAACATCAGTTATCGTGCTCTGTGTCTTTTCAATGGTTCGCTCCAACACATTGCTCTTGCCTTTGAGCTTTAAAATACTTTTCTGTATTCCGTTCGCCCCGTTTGTCCGGTACTCTTCCCCATCCGCTTCCAAATCATCACGCAAAGCCTGTATACCTTTCAGGGTTCTTTTCAGAATATAGGACTCAATCAGTTCATATCTGGTCGGCAGCCGCACTGCATCCCCGACCTCAAGACACGGATTTCCTTTGCAGTCCGCTGTAAACGGGCGGTAAACAATCCCTCTGATCTTGGAAAGGATATTTTTTGCAATGCCTTTCAGTTCTTTTGTGCCTTTGCCATATACAAGAAAATTATCCTCGATCACATAGGCATTGTCTCCGGTACCCACAATCACACCGATATCATTCTTCTGCTCCCGGATCTGTAACTTATTGATTGTTTTAACAAGAAAATCTTCATACTCAGCCGTTATATATAAATCCTTCCCGATACGGTTGCTTTTCGGATCTCTTGGATACAAATTATCCGCCGGATAAAGATCATTCCTTGGATATAATCCCTGTATCTCCTGTTCCAGATAAATATAATGAAACTTCCCGTCACGCCCCATGTGCCCCATACAGCCATTGATCTCACAAATACAGGACAACACTTCCTTGCCGCTCATAGATTCGCCTATGGTGCTCGATTCCTCTGTATCAGAACTTGTCTCACTGGATGGCGTGACCGCAACTGTTTTTTCAATAGACATGTTGTCATTGATAAGATCAATGTCAGCCTGCTCAATCCCGAAGTGCTTAAAAAAGCTGTCCCGGAATTGCTTCATTGTGACCGGATTATAAACTGTAACAGTCGTAGTTTTTCCATCTTTATCTTTCTGCTGCTCTTTATGGGATGGAAAGACAGTGTTATACCATGCTGACACATCTGCATTTAAAATGTCATAAAGGGCATCATATGCAACCACATCTCGGCACGTCCTGTCTGCCGTAGGCGTATCAGAATCAACCTTATATCGTCCGAACTGGAGTGGGACATCTGTATGTCCACCAAGAGACATCCTTACTGTCATCCATCTGCCTTTCATTGGCAAAAATGTATTTGACACCGTAAATTTAATCATGGCGGCTTCACACGAACCAAACGTCAATTCCTGTTCTGAACACAAACTTTCGGTCAATTCGAATTTTTCTTGGTGTAGCTCTGTATTTGTGATATTGATTTTTCCATCATCAGATACGATGGATAACTGCTTATCGACCGTATCTTTTTTGAACAAGTCGCCATATTTATAATTAACCACCGTACACACCCCCTATGAAAGCAAGCCGAACTGAATTGTAACGAATTATTCCATCATATGTTCCGTATATCGTAGGCTGAAAATCTGCCATATAGCCGTACTGCGTCACATAATCGTCATATTCCGGGATATACGCTGTGATATAGCATGCTCTCCCTGCCACATTTGTGAACTGGCTTCTGATATTATTTAAAGCCTCATTGAAAGTCTTATTTGTCAGCATAGCCCGTGTTTCAAACTCAACCTTTAATGCCTTTAACTCCACGGCATTTCTATGCAGATAGCCGTTGGCGTCTGTATAATCGTCCAAATCCTGCATGTTGACATATGGACTGTATGTTTCTGCTTTCATAAACGACATCGGCACTATGTAATTGCCAATCTTTAAAAGCCATCCGCTGTATGCCATATTTCCACCACCTAACTGTTTGGGTTTGCGGCTGTCTCAAATGACAGTCGGTAAAATTTGTACAAAATACCACCTACCACCAATTTGATAGATGTCACTTCTTTTTCTTGATCTATTTTGTAATTACTTCGATATTGGGCGATTTAATCACAATTTTCTCCGGTGTGTGAATTACTTCCGTGTTCCAATACGTAATCATGATCTCTAATTTGTTCATAAAATTTCTCCTAAATTTCATACTCCGGGTATACTGCTTCCCAAACATCCCTATGGTAGGTATTTACCTCTCCATAATTTGCATCAAAAATCTTTTTCACGCCATATCCAAGTTCAATGCTCTTTTCTTTGAGTTTTCGCCAATTAAATGTTTTCCAGTCCACACCGTTCATTGCTGCAACACGCTTAATAGAATACCAGTCTTTGCTATAGTCAAGTTCCTGCTGCAGCTTTTCATTCTCCTGTTCTGCAATCTGCCTGCGCTCTACTTCATCCGCATATGCCCGAAGTGCCGATGGAAAATCTTTCGGGACCTGTCCTCTCTCCATCTCATCAAACCGCTTTACATACCTTGCAGTAAATATGATTCCTTTTTCACCATTAAATTTGTTGGCGAGGAAATCACACCCCATTTTGGTGACTTTATAGCATTTATTTTCCTTGCCGCTTGCGTCTTTGTAGGTGGATGGAATAAAATAATCACTGACAACAATTTTGTTGTTAGTTAATATCTGTATAATTCCAACCTGTTTTGTGCTTCCATCTTGGTTTTTAGTTCCCTCTAATTTTCTTAAAATTTGCCAATGTTCCAGTTCCATCATTTCAGCAATTTCAAGTGTTGTTATCGTTTGTGTATTGCTTTCTTTCTCTGGTGTAAAAATTTCTGCTCCGTACATAAAAGTACCCTCCTTAAAATTTTTACTTAACCGGCTCCACATTTCGCAGAACCGGAAATAAAATTGATTGTGCCGCACCGGGAGCATACCCCGGAAGGAGTCGCGGCAAATAAAAAGACCGCCAAAGACTGAATCTCTTCAATCTCTGACGGTCACGAATCCGTACCTATTCCTCATAGGCTTGCAGGACGTCCTAAATTCTTTAGGTCTTACCTGCGTGATTTTTAATTATTTTGTATTCTATACCATATGCCAAAATCTGTCAATCAAATTCCAACCTCTGCTGCATATTGGCATCGTCAATCTGTTCCTGCAAAAAATACGGCGTCTGATAGGCATTTATCACTTCCACTGCCTTGTCGCACTGGTTACGCTTGATGCTCTTGTAAGACCGAACACCAAAGTTGTATTTCAGATTGGCATACAGATTGTTGTAAACCTTTTGGCGCAATCCACGGTTGCTGTATGCGCTTGACTGTTTGCCGCCCATGATTGAAACGCCTTTCTTTCTGACAGCTTCCGTAATGCGGTCGGCTTCCACCGGAAGTATCGGCAAGTCCATCTTAAGGCTTTCCAAATCCGCCTTGATTTCGTCAACCTCTGCTTTCAGTTCCGTGTGCCCCTGTGCAAGCAATGCAATCTTCCCGTCCGTGGTTTGCGGCATCATGTATGTACCAGTCTTTCTGATGCTCGGTAAAACTTCATCAAATATCCATTTTTCCAATTTGTCAGCTTTATCTTTTATTTCTTTACTGTTACCCTGTTGACCAGCTTTAATAATCAATCGGTAAATATCTCCTTCCGGAATAAGAGGTTCTGCATATCCACCATTATTTTTAAAGCTATCCTCGACCAGGACACCCTTGCAATTATCCGAAACCGCCTTTCTTGGTCTTTTATACATAAGCATCGAAGCTATATCTACTCCAAAAAAGTATTCTTTTCCGTTTACTATAACCGTTCTCAAATCCCCTAAAATAGGATTGTTAAAAATCTGAATATTGTTCATCAGCAAATCCCCCATTTCTGCTTAAATGAAATAATTGTTTTCAAAATAAACTGCAAAAATTTTTCGTCCTGTATGCTCTGGATTTCTGTAATCAGCTGTTCTTTCATCTCGCACCGCCTTTCTTGTCGGATGCAAGGTTACTTGTAAAAATCCAGACACATCTTAAAAAGTGTTCGCTAAGTACATTCAGATTTTTAGTAATTTCTTCAATATACAGTTGTCTCATAGATTTTCCCTACCTTTCGTTTGCTGTTTGACAACCATTCCAAAAAGCGGTATAATCCATGTATCAACCGCTTTTGGTGGCTGTGTTGAATAAAGCGTTTAACTTGTCTAGGGTTGGAACGCTTTATTTTTTGTTGATTTCTTCTTTCACTTTTCTAATCCCCATGTTGATAACATCCGTTCTGCTTGTTTTTAACTTATCCGCACAATATTGCAAATCCTCTGCTTCTGCTTTTGTAAGTCTCAAATCAAGCCTAACATTTTTAGGATTATCAGTAAGTTTCTGTCCTTTTTTTAATGGAGACACATAATCACTTCCTCTCTTTTTGATTGCACGTGCAATCTTTATGCCTTAATAATATATGTACGTGCAAAGAAAGTCAATACTATTTTGAAATATTTTTCAAAAAAAGAAGCGCATCTCTGCGCTCCTAATTTCTATCACTGTATTTTTATTACTTCTTTTTCATCAGTCCAAATGTTTGTTTCGTACTCCAGTTCTATTGATTGTACTGATACAGGAACAGAATAATATGTATTAAAAGAAACCTTTCTGCCAGAAGATAGATTTACATTAAAGAAATCCTTGTCATCCAATGTATATACTTGATCGCATAATTCATCATCAGCATAACAATGAAAAGCATCTACTCCAACATATTTATCCGAGCCACCTGTATTTTGGAATGTAAACGAAACCATAACATATTTCATTCCGCTTTGCGGAGTGTTTAGACCGTATTCATCGTCATAACCTTTAAAATCTGTATCTATTTCATTGACAACAACATTGAGATCATTTGTTTTGAAAGAATATCCAGCAGTTACCGGTTTGATATTTGATTTTATTTCAGAATTTTGTTCCTCCTCCGTTACAATTTTCTCTGTGTTTTCGTCTACAATTTTGTTTACCTGTTCATCTTTATTTTCCGAATCATTTCCCGCATATATTACCGCTGAAATGACAGCAATAATAAAAATATAAATGACCCATTTGCTGTTTTTGTTATTGTAATTTGGTTCTTTTAAAAATATCCCCATGTACATTCCCCCTACCATCTGTGATAGGTTAATCCTACCACAAGTGGCGGTTTTTGTCACTAGAAACTATATGCTTCTCTGCCCGTTCTATTAAAATATTCTCTTGCGTATTTTCTAGCACTTCTTCCTATCTGGTCTTGTGTCACACCAAATTCTTTTTCGAGGATTCCTTGCAATAACTGATTTTGCTGTTTAAGTAACGCAATTTCCTGCTGTGACGTACTGTATACAGCATCACGAATACCTGTAATTTCCTGTCCTCCGGCAACTGCCGTTTTCCCTCCAACAGTTCCAAGAATTTCCGGTACGCCGTTTTCTCCTGCCATAAACATACTGTACTGGCTTGGGAATCCTCCGGCGGCAAAGGTAGGAATTTTCCCGAGATTTATACTTCCGGCTCCAACAATCTGCTTTCCAGCAATGTTTACCGCATCCCACGAAAAAGAAAGCTTTGAGTTCATCCAGTTTGCAAATCCGTTCCATATTTGCTTTACAGCGGCTATAGCATTATTCCATGCATTTTTTAATCCTTCTGAAATACCACTAAATGTCCACTTGTCTGTTGTAAACTTTGGAGCAACATCTTGATTCCACCACTTATAGAATCCGGTGTTTTCCCACCATCCAGTAAATTCCTCCCACTTTTTAGATAGACCTTTTCTTATGCTTTCTCCAAGATTTTTCCATGTATCTTCTGTAAACCATGGAGAAACTTTTTCGTTCCACCAAACGGCTATACCTGTGTCACTCCACCATGTAGAGAATTCCTCCCATTTAGTCGAAAGACCTTCTTTTATTCCGTTTCCTATTTCAAGCCAATGATCTTTAGTAAACCAAGGCAAAATATTTTCTTGAATGTATTCAGATGCTTCATTCCACTTTTCTTCTATCTTACCTTTTATTTCTCCTATTTCTGTCTGTATTGAGAGCTTTTTTTCTCCCCAGTAATTCTTTACATCTTCCCACCAAGAAGAAATATCATTTTCAGTCGTTGTCAATTTGTTATGAACTGGAAGTTCTACATTCAATCCCCACCATTCTTTGACATTGTCTTTGAACTCGGAAATCTTCTCCTGTAAATTTGGAAGAACAACATCTGCTCGTAAATCTACATCATCTAATCCGTTTATATTCTTCCATTCATCTATCCACGCCTTTAGATCAAAGCTGTCAGGTACATTTAATTTATTAGGCATATTATCATTGAACTCATTTAGTGCTTTTTGGAAATCATCTAATGATTTGTAATCTTCCTTTTTAGGCAGATTTTTGACAAATTCATCAACATTCATTCCATTTCCAATGCCTAATTTGTCCATCACAGTATCATGGCTCAAAACTCCACCGCCATATGCATTAATCCATTCAAATGGATTAAGAAGTTGTTTAAAACTTTCCTGAAGATATTGCAGAAAACCGCCTTTTTCATACGCTTTTTTTAAATTATTAACATCTTTTTTTATGCTATCTTTTCCAACCGTAAAAGATAACGTTGCCACTACTACAGCAAGTGAAATAGGAATTGCATAAGAGAGCAATGATTTTACCGCCGTTGAACCAAAAGCGGCTGTGAATTTCGCTCCTATTAATTTCCCAATAGTCTCCTTGAGAAGTTTTCCTGTTAACAGTTTGCCTGCAAGTTTCAGAGCAAATGCTCCAAGAAGAATTTCAACTGTCTCAATATCAATGTTTGAAAGAAAATCTTTTACGCCTTTCCAAACATCAGACCACTTGATATTTTCTATCATGGTCTTAATTGTCTTGTAAACTCCCTGTACCCAAGTATTTATATCTTCTGCAAGTGCTTTAAAATCAAATGTTTTGAAGAATTTATTTATTCCCTCTGCCAGTGATTTCCCAAGGTTTGACCAGTCAAATGTCTGACCAAAGGAAAGTGTGGCATAAATCGCCGTATTCAGTGCTCCGGCAATCGTTTTACCAACATTTCCAAATAATCTCGGATTGATAAGACCATTGAGGAAATCTGCCAAGCCTTTGCCGAAATTTCTTGCCTTGGAATAAATCTTATCCCAGTTGATAGAC
>OJJP01000267.1_pt1 | contig 27829 bp, 19 predicted proteins | sample 1596261 | NCBI WGS metagenome assembly OJJP01 (sample SAMEA4350154, study PRJEB24818) | metagenome | biome: human; feature: gut; material: faeces | place: Denmark | collected 2013-09
GTATAGGAATTTCAATCCACGCTCCCCGCACGGGGAGCGACCGTCCATGAGGGTGCGCACGTCCCGCGCGTCGGTGATTTCAATCCACGCTCCCCGCACGGGGAGCGACAGACGCTGATGTCTTGTTCCTCTGCAACGTGGAATTTCAATCCACGCTCCCCGCACGGGGAGCGACCCGCGTGACGAAGGCGGAATGCCTCGACCTCCCGATTTCAATCCACGCTCCCCGCACGGGGAGCGACGGAATCGGAGACATCATTCACGCCCGCCGCAAAATTTCAATCCACGCTCCCCGCACGGGGAGCGACTCGGTGTAACCACTACGCAGGAAATGTTAGAAAGTATTTCAATCCACGCTCCCCGCACGGGGAGCGACCGTGCCGCGGGTACAAAGCGCGGCACGAGCAGACAATTTCAATCCACGCTCCCCGCACGGGGAGCGACCGGCGCAGAGGACATGGACTTCCGCATGGCGTGATTTCAATCCACGCTCCCCGCACGGGGAGCGACGGGCGCGGCGCAAGCGCCGCAGTTGGTCAAGCCCGATTTCAATCCACGCTCCCCGCACGGGGAGCGACCCATGCACAAAAGGCGGTGGTGCTGACCCTGCCCATTTCAATCCACGCTCCCCGCACGGGGAGCGACACGGTGCTTGCGCCGTCGCGGACACAATCAAACGATTTCAATCCACGCTCCCCGCACGGGGAGCGACCATGGGAGCGTTGGACATGGGACTGACCGAGGATATTTCAATCCACGCTCCCCGCACGGGGAGCGACGAGATACCAAGCGCATCACCAAGCGCCGCAACGATTTCAATCCACGCTCCCCGCACGGGGAGCGACCATCCCCGATGGGAATTCTTTCAGGCGGACAACATTTCAATCCACGCTCCCCGCACGGGGAGCGACGTTCTACCTTCAACGTGAATGAGGAATGGTTGCATTTCAATCCACGCTCCCCGCACGGGGAGCGACGACGAACCGCACAGACCGCAACTATTCCGATGATATTTCAATCCACGCTCCCCGCACGGGGAGCGACGGAAGCGGCGGCGGACTACAAGCTCGCACAGCAATTTCAATCCACGCTCCCCGCACGGGGAGCGACGAGGAAAGCATTTCAAAGCTCGACGCCCGGCCGATTTCAATCCACGCTCCCCGCACGGGGAGCGACGCAGAATTAAGCGCGTTATCCACAGTATCAACCATTTCAATCCACGCTCCCCGCACGGGGAGCGACACAACGCGATTATCATGGGGCTCTGGATATTGTATTTCAATCCACGCTCCCCGCACGGGGAGCGACTACGTATTGCTCCAACCTTCGGGCAAGCTCCATTTATTTCAATCCACGCTCCCCGCACGGGGAGCGACGTGCAGAACGCGTTCGGTGTGACAATCACTTGTATTTCAATCCACGCTCCCCGCACGGGGAGCGACGCGGAAGTCAGTGGGGTCAACCTCCGTGGGGAAGATTTCAATCCACGCTCCCCGCACGGGGAGCGACCCTGATAAGGTCTGCTCATATGTACATCTCCTCACATTTCAATCCACGCTCCCCGCACGGGGAGCGACCTCCGCCTACACCAGCGGCGACGCTTCCAGCTATTATTTCAATCCACGCTCCCCGCACGGGGAGCGACGCTCGTTGCCTGCTACACGGACATCGAGCGAGAGCTATTTCAATCCACGCTCCCCGCACGGGGAGCGACGTCGTGTGGCATCCACAGCCCTGCGAATCATACATTTCAATCCACGCTCCCCGCACGGGGAGCGACGAGGTGTTTTTTATGCTTGGAGATAGGCTCAAGATTTCAATCCACGCTCCCCGCACGGGGAGCGACGCGATGGACTACGTTGAGTATCTCACCGCGAAGGCGATTTCAATCCACGCTCCCCGCACGGGGAGCGACGCTTCGGCGACTTGCAGTTGCGTCTTGCCCTGCAAAATTTCAATCCACGCTCCCCGCACGGGGAGCGACCCGCACAGAAATCAATCATATCGGGCTAACGTGCATTTCAATCCACGCTCCCCGCACGGGGAGCGACTTAGCTGGTAGCGGACACGACCAGTTTTTGACTGATTTCAATCCACGCTCCCCGCACGGGGAGCGACCGGCAGCACTACGACCGCACTCGCTACCACCTTCTATTTCAATCCACGCTCCCCGCACGGGGAGCGACAAGCTGAAATGGACGGCGCTGAAAGGGCTGATTATTTCAATCCACGCTCCCCGCACGGGGAGCGACACGGCGTGAACTGCCGGAATGCGGCACTGGATGAAATTTCAATCCACGCTCCCCGCACGGGGAGCGACCGCTCGTACTCCGGCGCTTGCGCCTTGCGAACCAATTTCAATCCACGCTCCCCGCACGGGGAGCGACCGGCGCGTACTTCACAACAGCCGAACTGATTGATATTTCAATCCACGCTCCCCGCACGGGGAGCGACTCTGCGTGTCGGCTTCCAGTTCCGCAATGCGGCATTTCAATCCACGCTCCCCGCACGGGGAGCGACGATTGTGACTGGTAAATCTGCAAGCGCCTGATAGCATTTCAATCCACGCTCCCCGCACGGGGAGCGACAATCTGTTTTTCGAGGCAATTCGTATTATAAAGATTTCAATCCACGCTCCCCGCACGGGGAGCGACACCCGCGTGACCCGCATCAGCTGCGACTGGGGAGAATTTCAATCCACGCTCCCCGCACGGGGAGCGACGACTTGCGGAAGATGTACGAGCCGGAAAAGAAGGAGATTTCAATCCACGCTCCCCGCACGGGGAGCGACGGATTTCGACGACCCGTTTGATATGGTAGAGCATTTCAATCCACGCTCCCCGCACGGGGAGCGACGCTTGAGTATGTGACGATTCAGACAATCATGGCAATTTCAATCCACGCTCCCCGCACGGGGAGCGACGTCAACCGCTATCAACGACGGGGTGACGATGCACATTTCAATCCACGCTCCCCGCACGGGGAGCGACGACTACCTTTGCGGACTGTCCGACAACCCGCATGATTTCAATCCACGCTCCCCGCACGGGGAGCGACGGTGTTTTTATCCATCTGCACACCACCGGTGGTGATTTCAATCCACGCTCCCCGCACGGGGAGCGACGCGCGTATGCAAGCCATTTTCCACGCCCAATTTGGATTTCAATCCACGCTCCCCGCACGGGGAGCGACGACACGCTGTCGCGTGAGAATCGGACTATAACCATTTCAATCCACGCTCCCCGCACGGGGAGCGACCCGCGCCGCAGCATCGGTATTTGTTCCTGACAAAATTTCAATCCACGCTCCCCGCACGGGGAGCGACCTGGTACAGACTGGAATATTCTGTCAGCATATCGATTTCAATCCACGCTCCCCGCACGGGGAGCGACAAGCGCGAGACAGCGGCGCGATTGAGCAGGACGCATTTCAATCCACGCTCCCCGCACGGGGAGCGACCGGTGTAACCACTACGCAGGAAATGCTGGAAAGTATTTCAATCCACGCTCCCCGCACGGGGAGCGACCCCCCCTTCGATTACAATCGTATAAACGCCTACATTTCAATCCACGCTCCCCGCACGGGGAGCGACGTCAACCGTTTCTGTAACCGCCCATGCATCAACGCATTTCAATCCACGCTCCCCGCACGGGGAGCGACATTTCAGCAGCTTATGGAGCACAATTGGCAAATATATTTCAATCCACGCTCCCCGCACGGGGAGCGACTCGCCCAATCTATATATTTATCTGCTCCTGTCCACTATTTCAATCCACGCTCCCCGCACGGGGAGCGACGACACTTGCGCCGCCATCGGTGGCAAGCCGTCCAAATTTCAATCCACGCTCCCCGCACGGGGAGCGACCTTTGCCCAAAGGCTGCACGGCGGTCTGGGCGATTTCAATCCACGCTCCCCGCACGGGGAGCGACTGCGTCTTTTCGATTTTGTTATTCATGTTCGTCATTTCAATCCACGCTCCCCGCACGGGGAGCGACTTCTGCGCGGGTGACGGGTTTGCCGCTGGTGGCTGATTTCAATCCACGCTCCCCGCACGGGGAGCGACTCGAGCTGGCAAAGGCGCAGATTGCGACGGAGGAGATTTCAATCCACGCTCCCCGCACGGGGAGCGACGAGGTGACAGCATGGCAGATGCAGGAGTTTACATCATTTCAATCCACGCTCCCCGCACGGGGAGCGACTGGGTTGCGTACAACGTGGACAATGAGATGCCGATTTCAATCCACGCTCCCCGCACGGGGAGCGACCCCAATGCGCGTGCGTGATAGGCGGATGGTTTGCATTTCAATCCACGCTCCCCGCACGGGGAGCGACAGTCATAGTCTCTGTACCATACGCGCCCGCCGTCATTTCAATCCACGCTCCCCGCACGGGGAGCGACACGACGGACGGCGACGCACAAGCGCCGCCGCGAAAGATTTCAATCCACGCTCCCCGCACGGGGAGCGACATGGCGATAGTTTTCAGCGTTCCCAGCCATACAAATTTCAATCCACGCTCCCCGCACGGGGAGCGACGAATCTGTTTTTCGAGGCGATTCGTATTATAAAGATTTCAATCCACGCTCCCCGCACGGGGAGCGACGGTCTGGGCGTGACGGGCTTCTCGTTGGCAAGGAATTTCAATCCACGCTCCCCGCACGGGGAGCGACCAGCGACAGATGGCAATTGTACCACAATTGCAAAGCATTTCAATCCACGCTCCCCGCACGGGGAGCGACTCGAGCATCCTCCCACCTACGGCGTGGACTGCCGATTTCAATCCACGCTCCCCGCACGGGGAGCGACAACAACGGAGACGAAGAGCCGTGCGTACATGCGCATTTCAATCCACGCTCCCCGCACGGGGAGCGACGTACGTCGGCAACCACTCCGCCGCATACTCGGCATTTCAATCCACGCTCCCCGCACGGGGAGCGACATTGCGGTGGACGGTAAAAAATACGCGACTGGAGAATTTCAATCCACGCTCCCCGCACGGGGAGCGACATAACGCCCTGCACACGGATAGTGCAGAGTACAATTTCAATCCACGCTCCCCGCACGGGGAGCGACGGATGGGTAGAAGATATGTACGCTTATGGCAGGATTTCAATCCACGCTCCCCGCACGGGGAGCGACGCGTATCTATGCACACCTCACGGAGAAGAAGGAAATTTCAATCCACGCTCCCCGCACGGGGAGCGACAAGGCGCTGTTCGTGCTGCGGCAGAATGGCGTTATTTCAATCCACGCTCCCCGCACGGGGAGCGACCCGACTGGTACGCAATGATGCGTCCGGCGCGAATGATTTCAATCCACGCTCCCCGCACGGGGAGCGACGAAACCCTGTCCACTATGCAGCGGGACAAAACTGATTTCAATCCACGCTCCCCGCACGGGGAGCGACGAATCTGTTTTTTGAAGCAATCCGAATTATAAAGATTTCAATCCACGCTCCCCGCACGGGGAGCGACGAAGCGCTGGAAGAAGCCGTGGCTTTGAGAGCCTATTTCAATCCACGCTCCCCGCACGGGGAGCGACCGTGGACTGCCGGAATGCTAAGCTGGACGCGGAGAATTTCAATCCACGCTCCCCGCACGGGGAGCGACATGGAGACTTACATGAGCTTGATTACCCGCTCAAATTTCAATCCACGCTCCCCGCACGGGGAGCGACCAGGAGGGCGGTACAAAATAAGAGCCCCCGACAATTTCAATCCACGCTCCCCGCACGGGGAGCGACTGGATTGCCAGGGCAAGCGCGTATATCGCAGCCAATTTCAATCCACGCTCCCCGCACGGGGAGCGACGGCGTGGACTGCCGGAATGCTAAGCTGGACGCGGAGAATTTCAATCCACGCTCCCCGCACGGGGAGCGACGGTTATAGTCCGATTCTCACGCGGCAGAGGGTGACGATTTCAATCCACGCTCCCCGCACGGGGAGCGACTCCCGGTGCTGTTCGCGCTCTTTGTTCCAAAAATAATTTCAATCCACGCTCCCCGCACGGGGAGCGACGTTCGAATCCTGCACAGGCGTGCTGACAACCTCAGATTTCAATCCACGCTCCCCGCACGGGGAGCGACTCAAGCGACATGTCTTTTATTTTATTATCCTTGAATTTCAATCCACGCTCCCCGCACGGGGAGCGACGACTTCTTCATGTGCTGGACATTCATCTCCTTCAAATTTCAATCCACGCTCCCCGCACGGGGAGCGACTTCTCGCCTTGCTAATCTGTCTGATATGCTGACAATTTCAATCCACGCTCCCCGCACGGGGAGCGACGTATTGCGCTTCTTTATTCGCATCAGCGTAAACCGCATTTCAATCCACGCTCCCCGCACGGGGAGCGACTTTTCCCAGTACCTCTTGCACCCGTCATTAAAATATTTCAATCCACGCTCCCCGCACGGGGAGCGACTGCATCAAGGCGCAGAAAGGAGGTGCAGCATGGTCATTTCAATCCACGCTCCCCGCACGGGGAGCGACGCGCCGCCGCAATATGGCGGTACGCGCATACCCGGAATTTCAATCCACGCTCCCCGCACGGGGAGCGACGACTTTTGCGGCAAAGTCGTCAATTGAGCCGTTATTTCAATCCACGCTCCCCGCACGGGGAGCGACCGAGGACGCTTTCACGCTGGTTGCGCCGCCGGAATTTCAATCCACGCTCCCCGCACGGGGAGCGACGCGAAATCATGAGGTAATCATCAGGCGGTGAGTATTTCAATCCACGCTCCCCGCACGGGGAGCGACAGCCGGACGGCGTGACGGTTTACAAAACGCGCGAATTTCAATCCACGCTCCCCGCACGGGGAGCGACGGCTGCGGCATATGCAATTGGCGTTTACCAGCAATTTCAATCCACGCTCCCCGCACGGGGAGCGACCGCGTTATTCGGACTATGGCACACAGTACGGATTATTTCAATCCACGCTCCCCGCACGGGGAGCGACACAACGGGGTCGATGCGCTTGGCTCGGATGCGATGATTTCAATCCACGCTCCCCGCACGGGGAGCGACACCGCGTTCGCAATTTCGTCCGGGTTCATTACCTATTTCAATCCACGCTCCCCGCACGGGGAGCGACGGGCAATCGCAAAGGCAAGATTACTCCAAAGCGTATTTCAATCCACGCTCCCCGCACGGGGAGCGACGCGTCATGGCTTTCAGCTTTTGCGTACTCTTGCATTTCAATCCACGCTCCCCGCACGGGGAGCGACTTTTCGCGCTCTGCAAGGACTTGCAGCTTTCGATATTTCAATCCACGCTCCCCGCACGGGGAGCGACTTACTTCGACCCCACATTTCACCGTTATCGACTGATTTCAATCCACGCTCCCCGCACGGGGAGCGACGCCCTTGGAAGAAAACGCGCAATACGCGCCGGTGGAATTTCAATCCACGCTCCCCGCACGGGGAGCGACGAATTTGATGCCTACGTTGTCTACGGAGACATCATATTTCAATCCACGCTCCCCGCACGGGGAGCGACGCCGTTGCCAAGCAGATAATTAGCCTGCTGCATGGTATTTCAATCCACGCTCCCCGCACGGGGAGCGACATTTTTGACGCTGATGGTCGTGCAGCACCCCGCCGATTTCAATCCACGCTCCCCGCACGGGGAGCGACAACGGTATCGGTCAGGTCGCTTTCACTTGTTGCTCGATTTCAATCCACGCTCCCCGCACGGGGAGCGACCAGCGAGGCATACGGCGCGTATGAAGCCGTAATGATTTCAATCCACGCTCCCCGCACGGGGAGCGACATGGACGTTGGAATTGGTTCTTTCGGCTCGGACATTTCAATCCACGCTCCCCGCACGGGGAGCGACCGCGCAAAGTAACAATTCTGTCGATCAGAATCATAGGCTTTGCACAAAAAGTATACCACAAAACAGTCCTTTTGAGAATCAGCTTAGCCGAAAATGCGGTAATTTTGCCGGAAAAACCGCGAAATCCGGTGCGAACCTCCCTGCAAAAGGCTGGAGGCTTGCGCTTCGCACGGGCGATTCGCGCGGCGCGCCCTTACAGCATCAGCAGCCCTTCCGGGGCGTAGCTCGTCTTCACGCCAATGTGCTCAATCCGGCTTTCGTAGTGATTGCCGAGGTTGTAAAAGCGCAAACTGTCCTTTTCCGGGTCAATCAGCTGCCGAAGTTCCGCCTGAAGCAGCTTGTACTGTGCGGCATCCAAAGAGCACTCAAATACGGAATTCTGCACGCGCTGACCGTGAACGACGCAGCGCTTGGCGACTTGCCGCAAGCGGCGTTTGCCGTCTGCATCGACGGTGGAAACATCGTAGGTGATTAGAACCAGCATCGGGAACGCCTCACTTTCGGGTTATTTCCAGAGGAATGGGGGATAACCGTCTGTGTCGCCGCGGAGGGTGCGCGCAAGCAGCAGCGCCTGTACATAGGGAACAAGCCCCCACATGATTTTCTCTTTCAGGAACGGGTGGGTGATTTCTTCGCGTTTGCGGTTTTGCCACGCGGTCAAGAACTGCTTGCGCCCGGCATCATTCAAGAAGACGGCGCCGCTTTCCTGCCGGTCGAAGTGCTTGTCCTGCAGCACGCGGTTGTTCACCAGTGTGATGCAGAGGCGATCTGCCATCGGGGCGCGCAGTTCTTCCATCAGGTCAAGGGCGAGCGACGTGCGCCCCGGACGGTCGCGGTGCATGAAGCCGACGTAGGCATCCAGCCCTACGCTTTCCAGCGCGGCAGCGCAGTCGTTGGCGAGTAGCACATAGGCGAAGGAGAGCAGGGCGTTCATGTTGTCCTGCGGCGGGCGGCGATTGCGGCCGTTCAGCAAGAAATCCGCCTTTTGAGTCAGTATCATTTCGTCGAATACCGAAAAATAATCGGCGGATGCGTCGCCTTCCAGCCCGCGCAGCACATCTAAATCAACCGCTGATTCAATTTGCGGCAGCTTGGCATCTAACGCAGCGGAAACATTCTTGAGTGCCTGCACATTCACGCGCAAGGCGTGGTCACGGATGGTACGCTCCAGCACCCAGCGCTGATTGTATACCTTGCCGAAGATGAAATTCCGTGCAATCAGGCAGCTGGCGGATAGGCTGTCGGCGCGCCGATACTGCTCGCGGCGCAGCAGAACATTGCCGCGCTCGCTGCCGCAGACGCGTGCTAAAAATCGCCCGCGCGGCGTCAGAAACGTCAGCCCAATACCGCGCTCTGCGCAAGCACCCATGAGTGCTGGACTTGCGCCCTTGTAGGAGAAAGTCAGAATGCCCTCCAGCATCAGCAGGGGATACTGCGCGCGCTTTTCCTCGCCCACATGGACGACGATATTCTCGTTTTCCAGCGACAAGTAGGCGTCTTCCGTCGTCACGAACAGCGTATTCAGCATCTTTCTCATGGCGAATCCTCCGCAATACGGGCGTGCATGTAGGCGCGGACGCTGCCGGTTCGGCTGAGCCGCGGAACGCATACATCCTTGAGCGAGCAGGCATTGCAGCCCTTGTGCGCCCGAACAGATGGCGTATGTCCGCGCGCCTGATTCTCCAGCAGTTCCGCCAGAAGCGACAACGTCCGCGCACGGAGGGATTCATCCAGCGCGACCCGCGTCCGTCGGCGGGGTTCGCCATAAAACAAGCTGCCCTCCGGGATGGCGCAGCAGAGCATCTCCTCCAAGCAGAGCGCCTGTGCGCACAGCTGCACCTCGTCGGCATCCTGCGTTTTGTCTGACCCTTTTTTGTATTCTACCGGGTACGGCAGCCACAGCCCTTCGCGTCCGTGCAGCGCAACACCGTCGGGACTGCGGTGGAACTCCACCACGTCGCTGACGCCGTGCAGGTGCAGGCGGGCGGATTCCAGCCGCAGTCCGCGCAGAATCAGCGTATCGCCGCGCAATTCCGCTTCTGGGCCGTGATGCGCCGTTTGATGGAACACTTGCCCCTCCGCCGTGTGCGCATTTTCTGCCCACTGCTGCTCCAGAAAAATCAATCCCCATTGGCGGCGGCAGTAGGCGTAATGCTGCAAGGCGGAGAGGGTCGCGTCCTGCTGCGTCACCCCTTCACTTCGCAGGTGACGCCGTCCGGCAGATTCGCGTCATCCACCGTCCATTCGTAGTCCGCAAAGCTGCGCGGAACCGTCACATCCGCCTTACGCGCTACACGCACGCGTTCAAACAGCTTCCACGCGGGGGCGTTGCCCAGTTCCTTCTCATGGCGGAAGATGATGAGCTTGCGCACTGCCATCATGCCGCGCGCGGCGGAGTGGTCGTTTTCAAACATGTTGAGGATGGCATCCCACAACAGGGCGAGGTCTTCTTCGCTGAAGCCCGTGGTCTTGCGCGCCAGATTTGCGGATACGAACCCTTCCGCGCGGTACAGCCCGTAGGGGACGATGTACTTGCGCCCCATTTCGGTGCCCTTCTTCTCCGCGTCCTTTTCCGTCGTGATGGCGACGCGGGTGATGGTGATTTCCTGCGGCACAATGGGGTCAACGCTGCGGGCAAAGCCCAGCTGCACCGGCCCGCGCACCTGACCGCAGTTCAGCGATGCCTTGACAAACGTCGTCATCACCGCGCCGAACGTCCGGATGTCGTAGTAGTGGCTGCACATATAATCGCGCAGCTTGCGGTCAATCTCCGGGTCATTCGACTTCAGTTTCTTTTTGAGGTCGTCTTCCTTGATATCGCCGTAGCCGCAGGCCTCCAGCCCTTCACGGTCGCAGCGATTCAGCGGAACGCCATCCTGAATATAGATGCCGTAATGCGGGTCGCCCTCCTTGACGGTCGCCACATAGTCGCGAATCTTGCGCTTCAGGCACACGTCCGTCACCAGCCCAAGACCCGTTTCCGGGTCGGTGCGGGGCATATTGCCGGCATCGGGGTCACCGTTGGGATTGCCGTTCTGCACGTCGAACAGTACCACGAAATCATAGCGATTGCGAATCACATCAGACATTGCTGTTTTCCTCCTTTTTCGTGAAGAACTTCTGCTTCTGGTGATAGTAGCCCAGCTGGAAAATACCCTGATCCTGCAGGTTCAGGCGCGCAGGGTAGCTGTCAGTCAAGCGCCCGCACAGTTCCGTCATCTGCTTGTCGTAATAAATGAAATAGCCGGTATCAAGTTTCTTCAGGTGACTCTGCGCCAGCTTCAGCAGCGTCGGGAAAACGATGCTGGGCGTTGCGCAGGCAGCGTTGAAGTAACGATCCATGATGGTAGCGTTGATGCCGGGATTTGCCTTCTGCTGGAGGCTTTCCAGCACCGCAAAGAGACGACCCAGCACATATGGTGCGTAATTCGTCTGTTCGTTGAGTTGCACGTCGATGACCTCCTTGTACTGTGGATTGCTGCCGTTTTTCAGCAGCCACGCTTTGAGAATTGCCGCTTTGCCGCGGCTGACACTGTGCTCCGCATGGATGCGCAGCTCTGTTTGCGTCAGCAGCGAAACAGGGTAAGGCGTATCGCCAAGAATGGCGCGGAGCAAATCGCCCACCAGATGCGACGGCGGCAGCTTGTCCCTGCTGTTGGGATTCGCTGTTTCCTTGAGCAGCGAATAGGCGGAAAGTGTTTCACGCGTGTCATAGGATGGGCGAATGATGTTCAAACGCTCCTGATGACGCGCCAAATTCGCGGCAAAATCGCCAAACGTCCCTTGCAGGAAGAAACGAACCGACAGACGGGACGCATTCGGCGACAGCCCCAGAATGTAGAAGGGTGTACGGGAATCAAGCGGAACATTCTCCCACTGAAGACCCTGCCCAAGGCGGATGGCTTTCATGATGCCGTCCAGCGTATTCTGCGTCATGTCTTCGTTTGTCCCCAGCAGAGCGGCAAAGCAGTCGCTGTAAGCGGATTGCGCCGTTTCTGCCCAGTAAACGAGAGTGGCAGATCCCAGCAGACTGTGATAGTCCTTCACGCGAAGCATGTAGTTGAGCGCTTCGCCGTAGGCAAAGGCGGCGTGATTCCCGACGGGGGCGTTTAAACCCTGACTGCCACTCCGCCCGTAGGATTCAAAAGCGAAGGCGTTGAAGGAAACCAGCGACGCGCCAGAGGACTGTGCGCCAACAACGCCCTTGATGCTTGGATGCAGAATGGCGATGGTGTCTTGTGTGCCTGTAACCAGACAGCGACCAAAGGTAGAACGTTCCGAGCTATTGGAGACGCTTGCATCCCACGCAGCTTGAATTTCAGGCACGTTCTGCGCTTCTGTAACAGTTCCCAATTCGTTGATGAGGCAGAAAAGCAGATTGCCGCCCTTGCACAGGTCATCGAAATGCTCCTGCAGGGCAGGGGACTGCGCCGCCTTTTCAGGCTGCCAAGTGTCAAAAAAGCGGAGAATTGCCTGCGCCATCGGGCAGGATACACCGTCCAGCAGCTCGTGATGCTTTTTGGCACTGATGCGGAAACAGGCTTCTGCCTCTTTGGCGGGGTTTTTGCCTGTGCCGTCGTATGGCTCGTTGGTGATGCCAAATAAATATTTCGCATTGTCACACAAGAAGCAGGCTGCCTTACCGCTGGTGCGCTTGACAGGGGTGGGAAGAGGCTTCTGTACAGGGATTGGCTTGCCTTTCTCATCGGGTTTACCGAGTAACTCCACCGATACCAGTTCGCCGTTTTCTTTCAGACGCAAGCCCCACTGCACCTTGACGGATGACCAGCCGGGACGCTCCAATTTGCCCTGTGCGGCGAGCGAATTGTAGCACCGCACGAGCGATTGCAGAATCATTTCACCACCTCACAGTCTGTCAAATCAATCACGCCATGCACCATCTGCGCCCGGAAGAACATCGGTTGTATGTTTTCCGGGTCGGAATATTCCATGTCGTAAAGCATATAGCCCAAATCCCGCGTTTCGTCGATGGTGGGAATGTCGCCGCCCTCCCAAAGGCGGAAATGCGCCGTGCATTCCCGGCAGCCCAGATACGGCTGCATGTATGCCTGACCGCTGCGAAGACGCCGCTTCACGATGTCCTGAAACTTGCCGGGATTGTCCGACGGATTGGCTTTGTCGGTCATCTCGAAGTGCGCTTCAATGACGTAGTGCACGTTTCGCAGCATGGTGGTAGCGCGCTGCTGAATATCGGCGTTTCGGTCGATGTAGGAGCGCTTCTTGCCGTTGGCTTCGGTCAGCACGTTTCTGACGGAAATCTTAGATGCCACTTCGTTGCGGAGAATGTTCGTGAAGCGGATGGGCTTGCAGACGTAGATTTTATCCACATGCCATTTTAGCCCTGGATGGTAGTATACACTTTCTACCATTCCGCGGGCGGCGCTGGGCGTGGGAACGTCATAGCTGACACGCTCAACCTTCATTTCAGGCCGGGTGAAGCAAGCGTACTCGCCCCACACCTCCATTTTGATGGACATTGGTTCACCTCCTCATACTTTTGCTAAAATCAACACTTGCCGATGTGGGCAAGTGACAGGTCGTAGGGAACGAACGGGAATCGTGAAAATTCCACCTCCTTTCAGGTGACAAGAACAGTATAGCACAGGATAGTGCATAAGTCAAGGACTGATTTTCACTGTATTAGATAATTAAAACGCAAGACTATTAAGCATGGTTTGACACGTCAGCGAAAAGATGATAAAATGCCAAAGTCGGATAGAAACGGCGGGTAATTCGCTGCTTCTATCTGTGGGTTGAAATACTGTGTTAGATAATTATCTAACGGGGCGGGCGGTGAGCGCAATGCTTGCCGCCCGTTTCTGCTTTTCTTCATTACATATATCAGGTGAACAGCCCAAGTCCGCTCGTGCAGCTGACCTGCAAGCCGCATTCCGGCGTGTACAATTTGATGTCGCTCAGAATGCCGCAGTGCGCATCGGCAATTTCCGTGACGCCGCCGATGCTGCACAACGCCTGATACTCGCGGCGGTAGATACTCACGCCGCAGCGCCCCAGACGGCGGAAAAGCTCACGCGAATAGTGCCCATCACGCAGGGCTTTGATGTCCTCGCTGTTTTCAGGTGTCGGAATGTACACCGTTACCGTATCTGTGTCGATAAAGCGGAAATGCTCGGCGGTTTCGCGGAAAGCAAATCTTGCTTCGGATGACAGCGTTTTGCTGGTATCCAGTAAATCATTTTCGGACGAAACGGGTCGTGAACGCTGCTGATTTTCGCCGCGCTTGAAGAGCAAATCGCAAAAATACGCGTGGATGGCTTTGCGGCTGCCGATGTCCTCAGCATACAGGCGCAGCACTGTGCGGCAGCTTTCAATGTTTGGGCGCATGATGGGTGGAACCGCGTGTTCGGTCTGGTAGATGTGGACGATGCTGTCCTGCGCCGCTTCCTTTCCCTCGCGATTGCAACGTCCGGCGGCTTGCAGAATGCTGTCCAGTCCGGCTAATTCGCGGTATACGGTCGGAAAATCCACGTCAACGCCCGCTTCAATCAGGCTGGTGGAGATGACGCGGCAGCACTGCTTCTTGTCTAAGCGTTCGCGAATTGTGGCAATGGTGCGTTCACGGTCGATGGCGTTCATCAGCGTGGAGAGATGGAAACGCCCCTCTTCCGGCAGGGCTTCGTACAGGCTGCGCGCCTGTTTGCGGGAATTGACGATGCACAGCACGGCATTTTCCTGACGAATCCGCGCGGCTAATTCCTCGTCCGAAAGCGTCCCGTCCTGCTGGAAGGTGACGCGGCGAAGGCTGCTGAACAGCGCATCCGGGTCGGGGACAAGCTCTTGAATGCGGGTGCCCGCGGTGAAGCCGCTGAAAATGGACAGCAATTCGGGCTGCGTCGCGGTACAGAGAACGGCGGTGACGCCGTAATGCTGCACCAGCTGGTCGATTACCGAGACGCAGGGGCGCATCAGCGAAATCGGCAGGGTTTGCGCCTCGTCAAAAATCACCACGCTGTTGGCGACGTTGTGGAGTTTGCGGCAGCGGCCGGGCTTGGCGGCGTAGAAGGATTCAAAGAACTGCACGGCGGTCGTGACGATGACGGGGGCATCCCAGTTTTCGCAGGCAAGGCGCTTGCGGAGGGCATCGGGCGTTTCGGCATCCGTATCGGGCAAGTCCGCCTGACTGTGATGCTCCACCACGTTCTCATCGCCCAGAATATCCCGAAAGACCTTCGCGTTTTGGTCGATGATGCTGGTGTAGGGGATGACGTAGATGATGCGCTTCATCCCATGCTTCACTGCGTGGCTGAGCGCAAAGGCAAGCGACGAAACCGTTTTGCCGCCGCCCGTGGGGACGGTCAGGCTGTACAAGCCCTGCGGATCTTCGCTGCCGCGCAGGCAGCGCCGCAGCACCTCGTTGCGCAGCGCGCAGAGGTCGGACTTGGGCTCTTCCAGCCATTTGGCAACGTGCGCTTGCAGCTTTTCCAGCAGCGCTGGCATGGAATCGCCGATGCCGCGTGGCTTTTCTTCCTTGCTGAGCGCGCGCTCCGTGTCCAGAAAATCAGCATCCACCAGACAGGAGAACAGCATCCGGATGTACATGGCAGTCAGGCGCACATCATTCCGCGGAAGCCACGACGGTGTGAGCTGAACGCCTGTTGGCAGTGAAATCTCACTGCGCCACGCGGATGGATCATCGCCGCCGGTCAGTTTTTTGTTCAGCCGTGCGCACAATGTGCCATCATCGAGGCTGAGACGGGTTCCCAAGTCGGGCAGACCGCCGTGATGCCCCGCAATGGCAAACGCCGCGGGCATATCGCCCAAATCTGCCGCCGCCTTCGCCCCTGCCGTGCTGTGGTCCACCTTGGCAGTGTGTTCCGGGTCACGCTGGCGGCGCTGCCCGTTGGGGCTGTACTTGCCGATATCGTGCAGCAAGGCTGTTCTTTCGGCGTGAGAACTAGCTCCAAAAGAAGCGGCGAATTTCGCAGAACGCGTCGCTGTGCCTTCCAAATGCTCCTTGAGCGGCTGATAGCTGCCGTCCTCGCGGAGGTGGGTGACGTATTCCATACAGAAAGCCCTCCCGACATAATCAATTTGTGTGTATCTAATGTTAATAATAGTATAGCACTATAATAACCTGCTGTCAAGAAAAATAAAACTATCGAGCAGTTTTTGTCAAACACTTCCGGGAAAAACAATGCGCAAAGCAGGAATATATTTGTGCGCTGCTGCCCTTGCAATGCTGCCGCCAAAATGGTATGATGGAAATGAACAAAAAAATACAGAAAAGGAGTCTTCCACATGGCAAAGAAAACGAAAACCCAGCCGAAAGCGCGTAAAGCAATCACCTCCAATAATCTCGCTGATTTATCAAAACTCGTTCAAGCACTTGAAATAGACGATGAGAATCCGGAAAATCAGCAAAAGCCATCGGCGCTTGACAAAAAAATCATCTACAATGAATTCCAGAATTCAACGTACACGCTGGTGTCGCCGATGGCATACCTTATTGGCATCGACAAAGAAAACTTTGGCGAAGAAAATGCAAGACCATTTCTGCTGAAAAGCTACGAAGAGCTGGATGCGCACAAAGAGGCGCGCATTATTCGCAATCTGTGCCGCATTCGCACGGCGATGGAACGCAATTATCCAGCCATTGTGAGTGAATTTCGCATGAGCTTCCGCAATATCGGCAGCGTGCCGAATCTCATTCCATCAGAATCGGTGGCGCAGCTGGAACAGGACGGCGTCAGAATTTACAAAGCAAAGCCGGATATTGACGAATACATTATCAGCATCAATTGTGAAATCAGCAACCGAATCAATCAGGTGGCGCGCTTTTTCCCGGAATGGGTGAAGTGGGACTATGTGAAACCAATTTTCCTGATGCCGAACGGGACGAAAAAAGATGGTATCAAAAAAGCAGGGGAATACTATAAAAGCGATACCCGCCGCTATCCGTTCCACTGCTGGATTAACTGGGATGCCGTTTCCACAAGCCCGGAGAGCAAGGGGAACATCCTCTATAATGATGAAAAATTCGTAACGATTCTCTATGAGCGCCACGAGGACCGCTTTGAAAACCTGTCGCTGGTGCGCGATGCGGGCAACCACACGATGCGCAATCTGGGCAGGCTGCTGGGGCAGTGCAAAAAATGCCTGATTGCGGTGGACTGCGAAAATTCGGATGCCGTGAAGCTCGCGGCGGCGCTGAGCAGCCTCCCGACCGAGCAGCTGGGCAAAATATCCAAGGTGATTCTGTTTGACAGCGAGTATACAACGGCACAATGGAAAACGCTGGTTGACCGCACGCTCTCTACGGCGGTGGATGAAAAAGCGAACCTTGAGCTGGAACATATTAAGGTCGAGCGGCTGAACCAGAACAAATCGCAGTGCGATATGGCGCTGGCGGTGCGGACAAGCCGCGAAGTGTATACCTCCGGCGTGGATGCGGTCATCCTTGTTTCATCGGACAGCGACTACTGGGCGATGATTCGCCAGCTGGACAGCGTCCGCTTCCTTGTTATGCTGGAGAAGGGCAAAACGGGCATGGCCATCATGGACACCTTGGCGCGGCATGAAATCCCGTTCTGCTTCATTGACGACTTCTGTACGGCGGCGTCGTACAACATCAAAACCAGTACGCTGATCAATGCAATTCAGGAGCAAATCAATCAGCAGCTGGCGGGAGAAAGCACGAAACCATTCAACGTTCGCACGATGATGGAGACGGCGCTGCAAAACTCGTGGATTATGATGACGGACAAGGAGAAGGAAGCGTTTTACAAGCGATACTTGCTGTGCATGAAACTGAATGTCAGCCCGGATGGCGCGGTCAGCATCACGCTGGGATAAAGGACAGCGCCTTAGCGCTCGCGGCTGATGATGATGCTGGAATTTGGCAGGATGTGCAAAAAAGCTGCAAAACTCATTTCTGCAAGTTGAACCCTTGACAGCAACTGCAAAAACATGGTACAATTTGATTACCGACTGCATCCAATTGCATATATAACTGCGATACGGCAGTGCATGATGCACGGAATCCTTGACTTTGAATGGTGGAGCGAAGGAGGGCTTTCCTATGACAAACGCAGGACGTTGGTTGATAATTTGGATTGTGCTGATCATGCTTCTGCTGATGGGAGGCATCATCTGTGCGAACGCGGAAGAAACGATTTCCGATGCAATGACGAATGAAGAAATCATGGAGTGTTACGGTCTGCCGGAAAAAATAGAACTTCATGAGACTGATTTGGTGGCGGACATTGCAAATATCGAAGTGCTTGATGAGCATTTTGTAATGGAATCAGCAGTGCCGCGTGATGGCGCAAGCGGGCTGGTCATCAAGGGTACGTTTGTGGATGATGGAATTGAAGTGAACGTAACAATTAACATTTCGGTAAATGAATATCGGCTTGAAATCGGGAGTTATCAGCCATTCGAAATAAAAGATTTCTACTTTGATACAAGCATGGATGTGCAGGCAGACTTTACAACGGATGCGGAGGAGGATGACAAACAGCCGACGGAAATAGAACTGATTCGTATCCCGTGGTTTACTGCCTATGCAATGCAAGTATGCACGTTGATCACAGGGAAATTCAAAATGGATGGCAGCGTGGACATTACATTCAAAAATCAAGGCGGTAAATGCAAATTTGCTTATGCCAATGGGCAGTGGAACAATGAATGCATAGCAGGCACAAAGTCGTTTGAAATCAATATGGAGGGTAAGGCGGAATTTATAATCAAGGGCGGAATTACGATAACCCCCATCGCGGGATTCTGTGACCTTGTGCGCGTGTCGGTTGTGGAAAAAATCGGCATGAGTGTAAGCAAAAGCTTTGACCCAATGGTTCCCCAAACAGCACTTTGCTCGGATGTGAAACCGTACTGGAAGGTGTATCCAGAAGCAAAGATCGGTTTAATTCCAAAAGCCGGGGCAAAAGTACCAGCCTTTATCGGCGATGGCAAATGCTCGATTACAACGACGGGAAATGGAATCCAATTACTGGAAGATAAAGAGTATCATTTTGAAGGGTTCAAAAGAGTGTCGGAGTGCACTTGGCGGACAACAACTGTGAATTTCTTTTCCGAAGATGGTGTATTATATGCAACGAAACGCTTTGCAATCAATGAAACACTAAGCGCTGAAAAAGCGCAGCGACCGCTTATAATGCAGGGGAGAGTCTTTATCGGCTGGCGAGTGACAAAAGAGGATGGTACGTTGGTTTCAGAAAGTTTACCTGTTGTGGTGGGCAAAGAAACACTCAATTGCACAGCGCAGTGGGACGCTGTTTCAGAAAAACCTGGATACACGCTCCCGGAAGACGATGATCAAGGATATGCTGAACGGGTTGGCAAACCTCGTATTTCGTCTGTGAATGAAAAAGAAGAAGCCTACCAGATTGTTGGCGCCGAGCAGCAAGGTGCAACGCTGTATTGCAGATTGATTAAACCTGGAAATCCCGATTATCAGAATTACACAAAAGCATATCAGGGCAGTGTTACAAGCACAGGCCCCACTGTGCAGTATGTTGTTTTTGATGACGGCTTTTACGGAACTAGCGGTGTATGTGGCGGAAAATCGCTAATTGGTATTCAGTTCGCCGACTCTATGCGGCATACTGGAAACAACAGCCGAAATTATCGGTTGCAATGGGTGCATTTGCCTGCAAATATGGTGGATTCGCCTTATTTTCCTGAGTGCTATTCGCTGCAGGAAATTTCGATTCCATCAGGGGTAACAAGCATAGCGTCAAGTGCCTTTGATAGATGCTACTCATTAAAGAAAATAGAAATTCCTGATACAGTACAAACGATTGGTCAGAATGCCTTTCGACATTGCTATTCGCTGGAGGAAATAACGATTCCCGAAGGTGTAACACAGATTGGAAAATTGGCATTTGGAGATTGCACGTCTTTGCGTACGTTACATCTCCCGTCAACACTCACCAAATTTGATACGGTTTTGTACAACAATCCGCAGCTTGAGCAGTTGGAACTGCATGTGTCAGGTGATTTGCAATTTGGCAATGCGAACATAGAAAATCTGCGCAAAGTTAATATTAGCGGTAAGAATATTGATATGACGTATGCTATATTCAGCAAAGGTATCGAAACAATTACAATTCAAGGGGAAACAATTCGTATTCCCGACAATGTATTTAAAGAACATCCTAACTTGACTTCTGTTACCCTTATAGCGAATGAAATTTATCTTGGAGAATATTCGTTTGCTGACTGTTATGCATTGCAGGAAGTTACAATTTCTCAATGCTCTAAACTGTATCTTGGAAACAGTGCGTTCTTAAATTGCAAAAACCTAGAGGTGTTTTCGTTTGGCGGGACGGTTTATCCTTATCGGCAGGAAGGGAAAAATCAATCTGAAACATACCTGCTGAATGCTTTTGACGGCACAGCCATTCATCAGCTGAACCTTCATCTGAATGTGGGACGCATAAAGATTACACTAATGCCTTTGCTGGAAAATCTAACGCTGACGGGTTCTGTGGATACGATTATGTCCATTTCCGGAAACATGATGCTGAAAAAGATCGCATTACCGTCAGGGGTAAAAACAATTACAGCAATATGTAACAATCCGATGCTGGAAGAATTGCAGCTGCCATCCAGCATACAAACAATTACCCAAATAAACAACAATGGAAGGCTGAAAGCGCTGGTAATTCCGGAGAATGCAAGCCTTGCGGACTATGCGCTGTCAGATAATCCTTCGCTGGAGACGGTTCATCTTCCGCAATCGCTGAAAATGGTGCCGATTGGATTGCTCCAGAATTGTACGTCACTAAAATATGTACAGCTGCCGACACAGCTGGAACAGATTGGCGGAAAAGCATTCTATGGATGCGCATCACTGCAAAACATCACACTTCCTGAATCGCTGCTGCGAGTCGATGACTATGTGTTCACGAACTGTACGGCGCTGACGGAAATGACAATTCCAAGGGCAGTTTGGTGCTTTGGCAATGATTCGCTGACGGGATGTACGAATTTGAAAACCGTATATGTTCTTTCGGACGAGGCGTTTGTTTTCTTCCCTGATGACAACTTCTATGGCGAACGAACCATTTACTGTCCACGGAATCAAGCGACGTGGAGCGTGACGGAGTCTACGCGTGTTGCGATTGATGCACCAGTCTATACGCTGCGCATTCACTACCCGGATGGGCGAGATGATATGGTAAAGACGCGTACAGCTGGCGATACGCTGGTTGAACCGCGGATTTATAGCATGGGAATTAAAAACAGTGACTGTATTCGCTGGTTTAGTGATGCAGAATGGACAAATCAGATTACATTTCCAAGTGTTATGCCAGAGAAAAATTTGGATATTTACTTGGGGTATACCTACAAGCTGTGGGATGATTTTGTCAATTGGGATAAGCTGGATGGTAATTACGATTGGGATGAATACGATCCAGCTACGGGAAATTGGCGGCAGGTACCGAAACTGATTTCTTACAACAACAACCAGCGGTACTTCCACATTCCGGATCAGTTTGAGATAATGTATGCTGATGCAATCCATGAGGGAATCAGATACTTGGAGATTGGCGCATCCATGCGGCAGATTGATCCTGCGGCTTTCCGCTCGGCAGTGGATTTGGAACGCTTTTATGTTGATCCGGCGAATACACATTATTATGCACAGGATGGCGTCCTGTATAGCGCAGATGGAACATTGATAGCTTATCCATACAAAAAGGACAATCAGCAGTTTACAGTGCCAGATGGCGTTACAAGCATTGGAGCGTATGCCTTCGCAATTCCGGCGGGAAAAGAATCGCCGCTGCTTCAAGTGCAATTGCCGTGCAGTGTAACAAGCGTGGCAGAAAATGCATTTGCAGGGCATGAACGGCCGTTTGCAGTGATGACGGAAAATACGTCCTTGAATGCTCAAATCGACGCAGAAGGCGTATTTTGCAATCCGGCGCCGCTTGTGCTGATGTCAGAGGACAACATGGTGAGCTTTTATCTGCTTTCCGCAGGGCTACCGCTTCCTGAACTGCCGAATCCAATGAAGGATGGCGCATACTTCATTGGCTGGAGTTTGAAAGAAAATGACGATGTGGCGGATTTGTCAGCGCTGACACTTCCTGCAGATGGAATGGTACTCTACGCGTGCTGGTCAAAGAAGGTGCAGTATCAGACAGCGCTGCCGGCGATGCTGAAAATCATTGAAAGCGAGGCGTTCCTAAATGCGCCGATGGTAAGTGTGCGATGCCCGGATGGATTGACGACGATTGGAAGCCGCGCGTTTGCTGGATGCGATCAGCTGCGAGACATCTATCTGCCTGACAGCGTTCAATACATAGCCGAAGATGCGTTTGCAAACGTGCCGCAACTGACGATTCATACGCCAGCGGGAAGCATTGCGGAAAAATGGGCGAAAAAGCAAGGCATTACGGTTGTGCCTGAGCGGGAAGAACCTTAATTGCCATTTCCGAACATGCGTACGTCCTTTCTCTTCGGGTATAAACAGCATCGGCACAGCGCCAAGTTTTCATTTGACGCTGTGCCGATGATTTTGTATGATGCTATTTCCGAATTGGTTCATCACGGAATCGACGAAGAAGGAAAGATGCGTTTTTATCCTCTTTTTCCTTATTCTTTTATATTCCTCACGCTGCCCCTTTCCACAAGGTGCACCGGCAAAATAACCTTCTTCTGCGCAATCTCTTCCTTCCGCAGCTGTGCCAAAATCATCTCCGTCGCCAAAGTGCCTTTCTTCTCCGAATCCTGATGAATCGTCGTCAGCCCCGGAATCGCCAGCTGCGAAATATAATGATCATCAAAGCCCACAATTGACTTATCGCGCGGCACACTTACCCCGCACTCGTGCAGCCCGGACATGATGCCCGCCGCCAGAATATCCGCCGAGGCGAAAATCCCCGTGATTTCGGGACGTGTGCTGAGCTGATGCCCCAGCTTCTTGCCCTCCTGCACGGAAATTTCCTGCGTAAAGACAAGCGCCGGGTCGTACGGCACGCCGTATTCCGCCAAGGCGCGGCGATAGCCCTGCAGGCGCAGTTCAATAACGCCCGCGGGGGAAATCGGCGGCGACGCGAACGCAATCACGCGGTGGCCGTTCTCCAGCAGGTGCTTCGTGGCGAGGTAGCCGCCTTTTTCATCCTCCAAGCCGACGCAGCAGATGTTCGGGTCGTCCACATAGCTGTCGATGAGGACGACGGGAATGCCCAGCTTTGCTACGGCATCGAAGAACGAATCCTGAAACAGCCCCGTCATAATCAGCCCGGAGAGCCGCCAGCTGTGAATCAGCCCTTCCAGCGCGGCGACGCTTTCGGCGGAGCGCAGCATCAGGTAGTAGCCGGCTTCACGGGTGCGCTGCTCGACGCTGGCGGCGACGCTGCTCATGAAGGGGTCGCTGACGGTGCTGCCGGTGGTGCGCGGCGTGATGTAAGTGACCATGGCGATGATGGCGGACTGGTCGTTCGCCAGCGAGCGCGCGGACATGCTGGGAACGTAGTGTTCGCGCTCGATAATCTCCCAGATTTTTGCAACCTTCTTTTCGGAAACGCGGCTTTTGCGGTTATGCACCACGTTGGAAACGGTTGTAATGCTTACGCCTGCTTCGGCGGCAATGTCTTTGAGTGTGACCATGCGATGCTCCATTTTATGCAGTGTTTTAGAAATGGCAATATGCGCAGAAAACCATGTCCGCAGACGTGAAACGAAAACGGACGAAGTCCGCGTGCGCATCATAAAAAGTATACCAGTCTTTGAAGTTGTTCGCAAGCGGTTTCTGGGAAAAAATCCGTAAAAGAAGGGGGAGACAGCCGAAACTGTCCCCCCTTTTTGAACGTTTTGGAATTATTCCAGTTCAGCCAGATAGTCCTTAATCGGCAGGTCGCCGGGCTTGCCGGTTTCCGGCGCGGTCAGACCAGCCTGAATGGTTTCGGAGCTGGTAGCGTCGATGGGCGCAACGGCTTCAGAGAAGGTGATTTCGTCCAGGTAGATGACGCACTTGGCGAACGCGCGGATGTGCAGGGCGTTGGTCATGCCCGGGAAGCCGGACGCTTCGAGGTCGATGACGAGATCCTGCCATTCGGTGGTGATGACCGGGTGCGTGCCGTCCGCCAGCACAAGGTCAGAGAAGCGCGCCGCGTAGAACTTGGCGTCTTCCGGATGCCAGTCCATGATCAGCTTGTTCTCTTCGCCGCCTTCCGCGCCCTTGATGCGGATGGTCAGGTATTTGCAGTAGGAGACGCCGTCCAGACCCCACATGTCAATGGCTTCGCCCCAGTTCGCCATCCAGTCGGCGGCATGGGCGTAGTAGTCGTCTTCGCTGTCGTAGTCTTCCGGGTCATACGCCTTGGGGCGCATGTCGAGCTTCAACGCGCCGTCCTCATTCTTTGCGCGCAGGTTCGCCCAGTTGTCCCACCAGAGGTGCACGCCGTTGGGCGCAAGCTCAGGCTTGGCATTCGGGTCACGGTCGTCAAAGTTGTCCCACAGGTAGGTTTCGCCTTCAGCGAACGCAACGGCTGCCATCGCGAACACCATCGTCAGGGAAAGCAGGAAAGCAAGGAACTTCTTCATGGGGATACCTCCTTTATGATGTTGACGGGTGGATAGGTTTAACGCTCAACCTATCGTTGACATGATTATAACATACCATTTGCCACATGTCAAGAGGGGAGAAGAGGCTTTTTCTGAAAATTTTTATCTTCAGGCACATTGCACATTTCCAAATTTCCTGCTATAATCATGGTATAGGTTTAGCGCTTAACCAAATGCGGACAATTTCCACACGCTGGAAACGCCGCGGCGAACAAGGAGGACATGAACGATGAAGAGAACCACCCCCATCCTGATGCTTGTGCTGATGCTTCTGCTGACCGCGTGGATGATGCCCGCGACTGCCGAAGAGAATCCGACGCTGCTGACCCTCTACGAAGGCCCGAAGACGATGACGACCTCCGCGACGGCGAAGGTTACCGCGAATGGCAACGACCTGTTCGTCTATGACGTGATGGTCAACCACGAACACATCTGGAACGCCAACACCCAGCCGACGACCACGCCTATGACCTATTTCGACTTCGAGGGCAAAGTGCGCATCGAGGTTGAAATGCCCGGTCTGCCGGACAAAGTGGAGAGCGCCGCCGTCATTCCGCAGTCGTGGGGGATTACGCCCGAAGTCAAGGACGGCAAAGTTTCCTTCATGATTACGGAGCCGGGGCAGTACACCGTTGTCTTCAACGATAACGTCAACAAGGCGCTGCACATCTTCGCCAATCCGCTGGAAACGGACGTCCCTGATCCCGACGACCCGAATGTCTACTATATCCCCTCCGGCGAGTGGGTCATGGACGCCATCGCGCTGGAAGACGGGCAGACGCTCTATATCTCCGGCGGCGCGGTGCTGCATTCCATCATCTCCGTCAATAACGCCAAGAACGTCCGCATCTGCGGGCGCGGCATCATCGACGGCAGCGACTACGACGCGTGGAATCAGCCCGGCTCGTATGCGCGCGTCCCGATTGATCTCAATCACGCAAAGGATGTCACCATCGACGGCATTATCGTCGCCAATTCCAACTGCTGGAACGTCAATTCTTACTCCTCCAAGCATGTGGAAATCAACAACGTCAAGGTCATTTCCGGCCGTCAAAATGGCGACGGCTTCACCTTCCAGTCCTGCACCGACCACACCGTGACGAACAGCTTCGCCCGCACATGGGACGACAGCCTCGTCATCAAGAACTACTCCGGCTCCACCAAGGGCATCACCTTCCGCAACATGCAGGTGTGGACGGACCTCGCCCAGTCCATGGAAATCGGCTACGAAACCGACAAGGGCTGGACGCTTGACCCCGAAATCAGCGATGTGCTGTTTGAGAACATCACTGTGCTGTACAACTTCCACAAGCCCGTTATCAGCATCCATAACAGCGACGATGCGTATGTGCACGCCATCGTCTACCGCAACATCGTCGTCGAAAACGCCTTCATGCAGGGTGATAACGGCAATAATAAGGAATTGATTGAGATGACGCTGCAAAATTCGGCGTGGTCGACGGTCAAGGATGAGTTTGGGTCGATTGATGATGTGCTGATTGATGGCCTGACGGTGCTGCGGACGCTGGATGGGAAAGTGCCGGCATCGAGATTGTCGGGGCATGGGGAGGAGAATCGGATTACGAATGTGACCTTGCGGAATGTGACGATTCTGGGGGAGAAGATGACGAATTTGAAGCAGATGAAGCTGCGGTATGATGATTATTGTGAGGGGATAGTTGTAGAGTAAGCCAAAAGAGGATAAACACGCGGAAGAAGTAAGGGAGTGTCACCAACTCAATCGCGCGAAGGGGTCAAGGGGCAATTGCCCCTTGCAGGGTCAAGGGACAGCGTCCCTTGTGGGGTTTGGGGCAACGCCCCAACTGTTTGTCGTGCAACCAGTAATGGAAAAGCACGCAATTCTGCCACACGAGCGCTGAACAGCGAAGCGCTTTCAGCGCAGCGGTTGTAATTTCGCGCGTCCTCAGACGCGCCCCCCAACTTGCTCTTTCGCCCACTTGCACATTGTCGCGCCAAATGGGCGCGACCGACCACCCGCATCACCACACCCACCATCATTATAGAAAGGAAATTTCGCTTATGAAAATGCGTTCTGTCGTATCCGCCATGCTCGCACTGTCGCTGGCGTGCCTGCCCCTTCTGACGCAGGCGGAAGAAGAAATTCCCACCATCGTGACCGTTGTCCCCGCGCCCGACCAGACCAAGGCGGAGCGTCCGGCGTGCTTCCCTGACCCTGCTGACCAGTACATCGCCCTCCCCGAAACGGAGAATTTCGCGCTCAATAAGGAAGTCATTTCCGGCGCGCATACCGACGTGTACGTCAGCCGAAACGTCAACGACGGCAAAACCGATACCTACTGGGAAAGCAAAGGATTCCCGGCGGAAATGCTCATCGTGCTGGGCGAGACGCATACCATCTCGACCGTCGCGGTCTGCCTGAATCCATCCGCCATCTGGGAGGCGCGCATTCAGGAAATCGCCGTTCTCGTCAGCCAGGACGGCGAGAATTTTACCGAAGTTGCACCCGCCGCGCAGTACCAATTCGACCCTGCGACGGGCAATCGTATCCGCATTGATTTCGATAGTGTGGAAGCCAGTTTTGTCAAGGTTGTGTTCACAATGAATTCCGCATCACGCACCGACGGCGCGCAGGCAGCGGAAATTTGCGTTTATTGATAGGAGAAAATCACGATGCAATATCAAGGCATTATCTTCGATTTGGATGGCGTTCTCTGCTCGACCGACGAGTACCACTACCGCGCGTGGAAGGCGCTCGCGGATCGGCTCGGTATCCCCTTTGACCGCGAACGCAACGGCCTTTTGCGCGGGGTCAGCCGCATGGACAGCTTGAACATCATCCTCGAAAAAAGCGACAAGGCGTACTCGCAGGATGAGAAAAACGCGATGGCGGAGGAGAAAAACACGCGCTATCGGCAGTTGCTGAACCAAATGTCGCCCGCTGATTTGTCCGGCGACGTGAAGCGCACGCTGGATACCCTGCGCGCACGCGGCTTGAAGCTGGCGATTGGCTCGTCGAGCAAGAACACGCCGTTCATTCTGGAGCGGATGGGGCTGGATGGGTTTTTCGACGCGGTGGCGGATGGAAACTGCATCACGCACTCGAAGCCGAATCCGGAGGTGTTTTTGAAGGCAGCGGAGATGCTGGGCTTGAAGCCGGAGCAGTGCGTGGTGGTGGAGGACGCCCATGCAGGGGTGGAAGCTGCCAAAGCGGGCGGGTTTGCCTGCGCCGCCATGGGGGACGCCAAGGAGGATGCGCGCGCAACGTATCATCTGGGAAAATTGTCGGATTTGCTGGAGTATGTAGGGTAATACTATTTCCAGATTCAACTGCGCCATCTGCTTGCGCCTTTTCCCTTCTGGCGTCCGCTCATTCCACTTAGCGTAGCGCTGCTACGCTGCGTTTCATTCACGTTAGCCAGAATGAAAAATTC
>OJJP01000272.1_pt1 | contig 27331 bp, 22 predicted proteins | sample 1596261 | NCBI WGS metagenome assembly OJJP01 (sample SAMEA4350154, study PRJEB24818) | metagenome | biome: human; feature: gut; material: faeces | place: Denmark | collected 2013-09
GCAAAAAGCGTTATGAATCCGCTCTGCGCCATGTGGCCATTGCCAAAGAAAACGGCAAGTCCGTTGATGAGCTCCATGCGATTTTCAAGAAAGTCATGGAAGGCACAGGCAAGTGCAGCGGCAGAAAAGAGGAATCGGTTTCAAAATGCCACGGCCATTACCCGATTCCCGAAGATGAAGAAGGCAAAAAGCGTTATGAATCCGCTCTGCGCCATGTGGCCATTGCCAAAGAAAACGGCAAGTCCGTTGATGAGCTCCATGCGATTTTCAAGAAAGTCATGGAAGGCACAGGCAAGTGCAGCGGCAGAAAGCAGTAATCCTTTACCGGAAGCAGAAGATATGACATGAAATTTGTGTCATATCTTTTTTCATGCTGAAAATCCCGGTGATCTCTTGCGGAAGAAGACCGGCAGGTATTTTTGTACATTTCCCAGGAAAAAACAGGAGCGGTTCTCCTATTTCCTTTTTACAGTAATTTTTAATCGCCTCTTCCATACCGCCAGGAGCAGCGGTATATTCAACGCCCTGCCACATATCCCCCTCAGACGAAAAGGAATTTCGTAAAGCTCCACTTGATGCTAGCCCCTTTCAAAATTTCCAAATGTTTTTCTTTCAGCTTTCTGTTAATCAATAAAAAAAAGAAGCAGCAGTGCCGCTTCAAAAAGGGGGAGGCACCATCGCGCCTCAAATGAGAACTATATAATAACATCATGTCGATGCTATTACCAAAGAGGGGGGAGAACGATGATGGTATTTCCCTGTTACCACCATCGTTCCAAGGAGGGTGAACCATGGCCGGCCAAGCCGGCAGTAATCATCCATAGTTCAAGCACGAATATATGTCTGCTCCGTTTCCGGAGTTACCGTAAAAAGGGGGAACGATGACTTTTCCCTGCCGCCATCGTTCGGAGAAAGTGAACCTTGCAAGTTATCCCTGCAAGTATATGTAAAGCCGTTTCCGGCATTACAACGAATATACAGAAACGCCTCTCGGGCTGTTCCTGAAAGGATGAACGATCGTATTTCCCTTTACCATCGTTCTTGAGAGAACCTACAAAAAATCCATCCCTGCTGATGTAAGGATGGATACTTTGCGCGTTAAAATCAATACACGCTACCTCCCCATCACTCGCAGGTCAAACAGTAGTAAAAACAGGCAGTTCTCCTGACTTTGCTTCATCGCTTGTCCGGTCTTCCCAATTCCTCAGTGACTTTCATCGGATTCGCTCGGCATTACAGTGGCGGGACCGTGCCGGTATCTCACCGGTCTTCCCTATTAAGCCTTTACAGGCACCTGTTCCTTATTATGCAGTTTCTCCTCTGTCGAATAGACTTCGCCAATAAAAAACCTCTTTACACGAACGCAAAGAGACTATATAAGATCTCCTTCCCATCGCTCGTGGGTCAAACGGTGATTTTAAACAGGCAGTTCTCCTGACTCTGCTTCATTGCTTGTCCGGTCTTCCCAATTCCTCAGTGACTTTCATCAGACTTGCTCGGCATTACAGTGGCGGGACCGTGTCGGCATCGCACCGATCTTCCCTATTAAGCCTTCACAGGCACCTGTTTTTCCTATTCGGTTGTCCTAATGATATCACTCTATAAAGCTTCTGTCAATGATAAAATGATTGTTCCGAACGCATGATCAGCGCAAGCCAATTCATATCGTTTCAGGTGAGGATTTCCAGTGTTCCCGCCTCTTCTAAAAGTTTGATATCGATAGGAGAATAGGTATCTGGATATTTCCTGAGAAAATATTGTTCTTCTTCCGGTGCGGCATAGAAGTTTTCCAGGCGTCTGGCTTCTGTGCGGATCGGCGGCCGTATATTTTTCTCATTTTCATACTCATTGAAAACAAGACAGGATTCACTCACAGGCCTCGAGTTGCCCCTGTTCTGGTAGTAGGCCATATAGTAGGTAATCTGCGGCGTATCTTCTCCTGATACGTAATAGATGCCTGTCCTGTAATGGGGTCCGGTGCATTTCCCCTGGATACCGTCGGTGTAGGGATTGACTATGGTAAAAAACACAGAGAGCAATGTCCCTATATCTATTTTTTTCGGGTTATAGGTTACTTTTACGCATTCTACCGCCTGTACTTTTCCATTTTCCACGTCTTCTTTCCGCGGATTCGGTACAGAGCTGTTGGCAAATCCCGCGGTTGTCTCCACAACGCCTTTTATACGGGAAAATACTTCCTGCACTCCATAGTAGGGACCGCCCGCAAGATACAAGTCTTTCACGGCAATTCCTCCTTTTCTGCTGTCTTCGTTTCTGACAAATTCATATCGTATTTCATGGTAAAAATGAAGAATCCCCCCGAGGTCCTCCCCCGGGGTTTTTCTCCACACTTATTATTTCTTAATATTTTGTTTCTTCCAGGTGGCGCGCAGAAGCCCTATCCATATCAAAGATACGGATGAGTTCCGTAACTGCCTGGCTGGGTGACACGACGCCGGTCAATACCGCCGCACGGACTTCCGGCATACGGCTCTTGATGATCGGATCTTCAAAGAACAGGTTATGAAGATGTTCTTCAATCATACTGTGCACCCAGGAAAGAGTCTGACGCTGGCGCCGGTTCTCAAAGACACCCGATTTTTTGGTGACTTTCTCAAACTCGCGCATAACTGCCCAAAGTTCAAGCAGTCCCGTTTTCTTCAAAGCCGAGCAGCGATAAGCATGGGTCTGCCAGCCTTCTGTGGCGGGACGGATAAATTCTACCATCCGTTCATATTCCCCCTGGGTGACTTTCGCCCGTTCCAGGTTGTCTCCATCGGCTTTGTTGACCACAATAGCGTCCGCCAATTCCATAATCCCCTTTTTGATGCCCTGCAGATCGTCCCCTGCGCCTGTCAATACGACAAGCATAAAGAAGTCGACCATATCGCGTACTGTCGTTTCCGACTGCCCGACCCCGACAGTTTCCACAAGGATGACATCATAGCCTGCCGCTTCACAAAGCAGCATGGTCTCACGGCTCTTGCGGGTCACACCGCCCAGTGTCCCCTTAGAAGGAGAAGGACGTATGAAACAGTTCGGCTCTCTGGAGAGATTCTGCATACGTGTCTTGTCTCCTAAGATGGATCCGCCGGTAATGGTGCTTGTCGGGTCGACTGCCAGCGCCGCCACTTTGTAGCCTTGCTGGCAAAGCATTGTACCAAAAGATTCGATGAAACTACTCTTGCCTGCCCCGGGCACACCGGTGATCCCGACACGGAGCGCATGGCCCGTGCGGGGCAGAAGAGCCTGGAGCACGCGCTGTGCCTTGTCAAAATCCTTGGGAGCATTACTTTCGATAAGGGTGATGGCTTTGGAGAGGATCATGCGATCCCCCTTCGCCACCCCTTCGACGTATTCTTCGATAGACATTTTCTTACGAAGCGGCACTTTTCTCAAATGCACGGCATCCGGATATTCTTTGGCACCGGTCACACTGTTTACGGCACTGTCAATCCCCCGCACGACGGAACATGCAAATTCCGGGTTCGGTTCTTCAGGCACCCAGCTGGGTCTCAAGTCATCATCGTTCTTGGACATAATACTTACCTTAACCTTCCTTGGCTTCCGCCTCAGCGCGGTCTACGAGCATGTGGAGCAGCTTAATGCAGCATTCCGGAATGTTTGTGCCCGGTCCGAAGATCGCCTGTGCGCCATGATCGTAGAGGTATTGATAATCCTGTGCAGGAATAACACCGCCGATGCAGACAAGGATATCTTCACGGCCGCGTTTCTTCAGTTCTTCTACGAGAGCCGGCAAGAGGGTCTTGTGACCTGCCGCAAGAGAGGAAAAGCCAACCATATGGACGTCGTTATCCACAGCATCCTGTGCCGCTTCTTCCGGCGTCTGGAACAGCGGTCCTACGTCGACGTCCCAGCCCATATCGGCAAAGGATGTCGCGAGAACCTTCTGGCCTCTGTCGTGTCCGTCCTGCCCCATCTTAGCCAGGAAAATACGGGGACGGCGGCCTTCCAATGCTTCAAATCTGTCGGCCAGTTTCTTTGCTTCTTCCAGTTTCGCGGAACCGTCAAATTCGCTGGAATATACACCGGAAATAGTATGGATGGTGGCGTTGAAACGACCGGATACTTTTTCAACCGCATCGGAAATTTCACCGAGGGATGCGCGGTCATGAGCCGCCTGTACCGCAAGTTCAAGCAGGTTGCCGTTTTCACGGCTTTCTGCCGCTTTGGTGATCGCTTCCAGATCGCGGGCAACGGCCTCAGGATCACGGATGCTTCTCAGTTTTTCCAGACGTTTAATCTGCGCATTACGGACAGCAGTATTATCGATGGACAGTACGTTCAGCGGATCTTCCTTCGCCAGACGGTACTTGTTCAGACCGACAATGGTTTCCTTACCGCTGTCGATATCCGCCTGACGGCGGGCAGCGCATTCTTCGATACGCATCTTCGGCAGACCGGTGGAAATCGCTTTTGCCATGCCGCCCAAAGCTTCGACTTCCTGGATATGCGCCCAGGCACGGCGAATGATTTCATTTGTCAGGTATTCTACATAGTAGGAACCGCCCCACGGATCAATAATCTTGCAGGCTTTCGTTTCATCCTGGATATAAAGCTGTGTATTACGTGCCAGACGTGCGGAGAAGTCGGTCGGCAGCGCGATAGCTTCGTCAAGCGCGTTGGTATGGAGAGACTGGGTATGACCCAGAGCCGCAGACATGGCTTCCATACAAGTACGGGCGATATTATTGAAAGGATCCTGTTCCGTCAGCGACCAGCCGGATGTCTGGGAATGGGTACGAAGTGCCATGGATTTCGGATTCTTCGCGCCAAACTGTTTCAGAATCTTTGCCCAGAGAACGCGGGCCGCTCTCATCTTTGCGACTTCCATGAAATAGTTCTTGCCCTGGTCCCAGAAGAAGGACAGACGTTTAGCGAAGGCATCGACCGCAAGTCCCGCTTTTTCGCCGCAGCGGATGTATTCCATGCCGTCTGCCAGCGTATAACCGATTTCAAGGTCACAGGTAGCGCCGCATTCCTGGATATGGTAACCGGAAATGGAGATACTGTTGAACTTCGGCATATAGTTGGTGGTATATTCGAAAATATCACCGATGATACGCATGGACATGGCAGGCGGATAAATGTAAGTATTACGAACCATGAATTCTTTTAGGATATCATTCTGGATCGTGCCTGCCAGAATCTTCTTGTCTACGCCCTGTTCAATGCCGGCACTGATGAAGAATGCCAGAATCGGAAGAACGGCGCCGTTCATCGTCATGGATACGGACATCTGATCCAGCGGAATGCCTGCGAAAAGGATATTCATATCAAGCATAGAGCAGACGGATACGCCTGCTTTGCCGACGTCGCCGATAACACGGGGGTTATCCGCATCATAGCCGCGGTGGGTCGGAAGGTCAAATGCGATAGACAGCCCTTTCTGGCCTGCCGCCAAGTTTCTGCGGTAGAACGCATTAGATTCTTCAGCAGTGGAGAACCCTGCGTACTGGCGGACCGTCCACGGGCGGAATACATACATCGTGGAGTAAGGTCCGCGGAGGAACGGAGGAATACCGCTCATGAAGTCCAAGTGGTTGCACTGGTCATATACATCTTTGCCATAGAGCGGACCTACAGGAATACGTTCCATTGTATTTTCATAGAGAGCATCATAATTTTTGCCCGTTGTTTTTTCCAGTTCCGCTTTCCATTCGTCATAAGAACAATGGGGATGTTCTTCAAGGTTTAATTTTGTAAAATCGGGGTTCATTGCCATCTTATTTTACCTCCTCTTCCGTAATCTTCATGCCTTTTTTCTGCTGGAGCATACGGAGGATATCGTAGCAGTTTGCTTTCACGCTGATAAATTCATCTATGCCGGCTTCACGATATACCGCTTCCATATCTTTCGGAGCAGCGCCCGCAAGGAAAAGCGTACCTTTCCCCAAAACTTCCTTTAAACGCGGCGCCAGCGCCGGCACATCTTCCGGATAAGTAGCGTCAGTGGAGCAGATGACTGCACAGTCATAAGGAGTCCCCTGATCGTCACAGCCTGCCTTCAGTGCTTCCACACACTTATCCCAGCGTGAACCCGGCTTATCTTCATCATCCTGGAAACCGTTATTCAAATGAACGCTGAATTCGCCGACCTGCAAGAAGCTGGTAGAGAAATCAGCTCTCGCCTTATGCTGCGGAATCGGTCCCATATTGGCCAGGAATATTTCCACATTCTTGCCGGTTTCCTTTTTAAACGCCTGTGTGTCAAAGCGGAGTTTTTCAAAACGTTCGGTCCAGCGGTGCGCGTAAATCTTTCTCACTTCGATGGAATCCGCTTTGGCGGCTCTTGCTGCGCGTACTTCAGAAATTGTAGCGCCGGCGGAGAATGCGGCAATTGCCTTCTCAACGATGTCGGTATCGGCTGCTTTCAGTTCTTCCAGCTTTTCCTTCAGGAAATCTTTGTCCATATCGGCACGATATTTCTCAACGCCTTCAGACAGTTCTTTTTTCAGCGCCGGTACATCTTCCGGACGCGGATCAAGAAGTTCTTCCGTCATATTCGGATACATATTTGTCCCGACAGCGCTGTCCTTGCGGAGGTCAAGCGCTTTGAAACGCTGTTTCAGGATTTCAAGAATCTGCTGCTGCGGATATTCTTCTTTAAGAGCTTTCAGGATACCGCCAAGAGATTCGATTTTCTGGAATTCTCCCCAAATCTTTTCAGCCATTTCCTTGGTCAGTGTTTCAATGCCCCAAGAACCGCCGGCCGGATCGATCGGACGAAGCATGCCAAATTCTTCCTGCAGCATGATGTGTACGTTTCTTGCGATACGGCGGGAGAATTCATCACCCTTGCGTACCGTTGCGTCATAAGGATCATTTTCATAAGAATCAACACCGCCGACAACTGCAGAGAAAATCTGAGTCGTTTCACGAAGCATATTTACACCGATATCGAAAATCGTCTTGGTAAACATCGCCGGACGGGCATGGATTTTGCAGGAACGGTCTTTTTCTTCGGCGCCGAAGGCTTTCATGATATTAGACCATACCTGGCGGGCAGCACGGAGCTTGGCAATTTCAATGTAGAAAGTGGCGCCTGTATTAAATGCGAACTGCAGGGACTGGGCAATATCATGGATATCGATGCCGCGCTTCTGCATTTCACGGATATATTCGACAGCGATAGCAAAGGTATAAGCCACTTCCTGTACGGCATTCGCACCGCCATTGGAGAAAATATCGCTTCTGACGAAAATGGTGCGGAGCTGCGGCGCATTCTTTCTCGTCCAGCGGATAGATTCCGCCATTTCATCATATAATTCTTCCAGCGGCTGGTTCAGCTTTCCTCTCTTGATCAGCTGGGCAATCGGGTTCGCTCCGATAACACCTTTCACTTTGCTGACATCTTTTCCCTTAGCCTTCAATGTCGCGGCTACCAATGCCAGCATACGGAGAGAGGAAGTACCGGCATACATCATAAACGGGATCTTTTCCATATCAAGACCGTCAAGCAGGGTATGCATATCTTCCAGCGCGGTAATGCTTACGCCTATATCGCCCGGCTTTTCGGCATCCATGACATCAATGCCGTCGGCAGTGGCGGTATCAATACGTACATTATAAACAGTGGAACCTCTGTCGATTTCATGCTTCAGAAGTTCATTATTTTCTTTCGGCAGCGTCTCATCGCATGCCTGGGCAATACCCCAGGGAGCGCATTTATAGCCGTTCACCGTTGCGCCGCGGAGAAAATCTCCCATGCCCGGATAATCATCTGTCGGAAGAATCTTATCAGTTGCTGACGGTCCGGTTCTCCATGTATAAATCGGATCAAAGGTAATCCCTTCATAAGTCTTGGTAAACATGATCTTATCGAAAGGCTTTCCTTTCAACAGAGCATTACAAGCCTCCACCCACTCCTCATAGGTCGGCTTTTCAAATTCGTCAAATTTTACTTCTGGGAAATCGGCTTTTTCATTTGATTTTCTCAAGATCGCTTCCAACTCTTTGTCAGTAAGCTGCTTGACCGATTCCTGGGTATTCTGTTCTGCCATGAAAACATCCTCCTTATAATAATTTTAGACAATTCCGCGGAAAATACAGCTTGCAGACAAGACGGCAGAGTCCCTGACGGAACATCCTTTCAAATACCTTGCATAACGTCTTTCAAGCCGGACTTTCAAAATCCCCGATATGTGCACCTCCTTACAATCCACTCACAAAAAAACGACTATCACGCGAAACTGATAGCCGGACAAGGAAATAATTTCCCAATCCCCTCCCCATCTCTCGCAGGTATAACGGTGATTCTTAGACAGATAGTTCTCCTGGCTCAAGTTCCTCGTTTATATCGCCTTCCCAGTTACCCAGTGACATACTTGATATAAACTCCCTTTACAGTGGCGGGACCGCTCCGGATTCTACCGGATTCTCTTTTACGCTTTCGCACCTGTCAGATATGTGAAATTGTCTAAATAACTACATTTTTAGTATAATTCATTACATTCTAAGTGTCAATCAACCACATTCATATTTAATATAATTAATTTTTATATTTATCCACATCTTTACCCCTGATTTATTGATTTTTCATTCATTACTACTATATAATGATGTTAATGTTGCAAACTATTAAAAATATCTTACCTATCTTATAGGAGGAAACAGGAGGTCGGAAATATGACAAATACTGAAAAAGAAAGACGAACTGAAGAAGCATTGAAACTGAGCAGCCTCTTCGAAGAACTGGATGGCCGCCGTCCGAGGCTGTTCATGCCGGAGCTTGAAGATGATGACGATAAAGAAGCAAGAAAACTTGCCGCCACGACATTTGCCGACCACGGCTGGGACGTAGATGTAAGCCCCCTCCTCTCCCCGGAAAGCTCCGCGCAGAATGCTGCCGACAATGACGTCCATTTCATCTTCTACACATCCAAAAGCCCTACGATGAAGCAAAAATTGATCGCGCTCTCCCAGACACTTGCCATGATCGGCCGGGACGACATCCTCATAGCCGCCCATCAGGTCAGCAAAGATGATAAGGAACTCCTCTTCCGTTACGGCATCCTCGCCGCTTTCGACAAGAATACGGATGTAAGCGATGTAAGCCTTACCATGCTCCGCGTCCTCGTCTCCATGGCAAAAGAAGAACAGAATCCCACCGAGGAAATGCCTTATTGACAAAATCTAATCAAAATATCTGTTCCCATAAAAACTACAAAAGTCGGAAGGAAAATGCGCTACTGCATAGTCTTTCCGGCTTTTGTAGTTCATGTGGTATAACATAAAAGCTGTCTATTATTAATTCTGCAGAATATTCAAAACATTGTCCTGGAAAAATGGAATCCGTATGGTAACCAACTTCCCCTAGGTTAACTGTCAGTCAGCCCTGTGAAAATCACAGTAATTCATGCTTTTAGAAATGTCAATATACCTCTGGGTTTTGATCCTTTTCAAATCTATTCAGACATCCCGCACTCATATATTATAACTAAATTCACCGTATATATCATCCCAGTTTTTCAAGGTTTGCCTTCATCTTTGTAATGAAATGTCAAAAGATAAGAGCATTTTATCAGGGCGATTAAATTTAAAAATGCGCTTGTCTGACAATTAAGTTTCTTGTATGTGCTGTTCACACTTTCAATGGCATTTACCATATATGATCTTTCCCGTTTCATTGAGAATTTGAAAATTGGACATAGGGCATCCTAGATATCTTCTGCAGTCTGGATTTCATACGCATCTATCACTACAAAGATAATACTTCTCTTTCCCTCTATCAAAAACCTACATGATACGTCTCTTTTTCTTGCGTGCCATAATTAAACCTCCTATAGTACATTAGTTTGACACTACCACAGGAGGCTTATTATTCATATTTACAGACTTTTCTTACACCCTCTATTAGAGAAATATAACCTTTCTACTTATTGAGGCTCTCCAATTCTAAAATTCGTTGTTCTAATTGTGCAATCCGCGCCTCCATAGATTCATTAGCTACTTTTTTAGATTCAGGTCCCACTTTAATGCTAAACCCACCATTAAAACCTTGGTTTCCTTTTCCGATAACTGTGCCCAAATTCCACTGAATATTACGAGTCGGTCGATAAAATGCCCCTAATGCTATAGCTGTTGTGCCATGGTAATGACCAAATCCAACAGATAACCCTAATCCGGTTTCTCCCTCTGAAAAATTAGGGTGTAATCCAGCTAACGCATAACTTGATGCCGTCGCTTGATTTACAGTAGTTTGTAATTTCGTTCCCGCAGATTGTAATTCTCCTATTGCTGATTCCAATTGTCCCACTGTTACTGCATCATGAGCATCAATACCATCAGCCAGTTTTACTAAACGATTATATTTTGCCTTATCAAATGTAGTCGGTGTCACTGTCGGATCTTTATCATAGTCTGGTACCCATACTTTATTGCCTAAATGATTCGTGATTTCTTTTTTTTGATACACTACCTTATATCCTGACACATCTCCTGCATCATGTCCAAACGCGATCGTCCCCTCTTCTGTAGCCACACTTTCATGTCCAAGAGCAGTTCCATATTTTACAACAGATCCTGATTTATAGCCTAAAGCCACACTATTCTCTGCTTTGGAACCGGTAAAACCGCCGCCAATAGAAGTAGAAACCTTACCTAAAGTAACTCCACCAGCGCCACCTAGTATAGTACTGCCATTTCCTACAGAATTTGCATCCCTGGTACCTACAATGGTAGCATACTCACCATTTGCAATATTCTTGTGAGTAACAAATTTTGTGCCTGTAAATTCTCGGCCACCGCCACCTAGTATAGTTGCCCCGGTACCAACAGCTTCATTTTTGCTGCCACCAAAGACAGAGGACCACTCACCTTTACCTGTATTCCCCAGGCCGCCGCCTAGTGTACTTCCTTTTCCATCTGCATTATTTTGAGATCCTCCCATCACTGAACCAATCTCGCCACCTGCATTATTACCACGGCCACCGGAAATAGAACTATGTAAGCCATACGTGCCATTGGCATTACCACCAGAGATAGATGAAGATTCACCATATGCAATATTATCTTCCCCACCGCTAATAGTTGCATAATTACCTATTAATTTACCAACTGCCTCTATTTGATTATCTTTACCGCCAAGAATAGATCCATTATGAATTTCTTCATGAACTGTGTTATGCAGACCGCCTACAACAGTAGTATATGAACCTTCTGCTGCATTTTTTGTGCCCCCAAGGATCGTGCTATTTCTTCCTTCAGCTTTATTCGGTACCCCTGTATCACCACCACCAACAATAACACTACCTTCTCCTGTTGCTTCATTCCCCGGATTGAATCCACCTACGAGTTGACCGGCAGCCTCTACAGATAATGATGCACTTAATATGCCCATAGTAAGTGCCATCACACAAGCCACAGCAGGTATACTTTTTTTCATGCTCTTCATAGTATTACTTTCCTCCCAATAAACACCGAAAGATCCTGGCCCACAGTTTCTTTCATAATAAAATCTCACAAAACCATTAATCAAATATAGATACAATGCCATGAGATTCATGCTCAGCTAATTATATTTAATATTATTCTTAACGTCAAGCAAATATAATGGTATAAAATATTATTTGTAAACAAATTTTATTCTAAGTTAAAAAGGAAGATCGTTTCCTATAAATTATATTGGTACAGAATTAGCAAATACTCTATTAAAAAATAAATCACTTAATGAAATCGAAAAAACAATTAATCTATTACTACAAACTGAATTAACAGAATATCTCTCTTATAAAAAAACAAATTAACCCCCACCTTTTCATACAATAAGAAGAAGGATGATTTTGCAGGTTCTCCATTTACATCTTCTAACATTTATCATTCCACTCACAAAATTGAACAGCAAAAAAGCAGTGCCGAAGCACTGCTTTTTGTAATTAGAATCAGCCAACTGTGAAGAGTGTGTCGCCGCCCTGTACGCTCTGGCCTTCGCTGACCGGCATACCGGTAATCTTGCCATCGCAGGGAGCCATGATCGGGTTGCCCATCTTCATAGCTTCGAGAACGAGAACTTCGTCGCCTGCCGCTACTGCGTCACCAACGTGTTTATTGATACGCAGGACTTTGCCCGGCATCGGAGCTTCTACGACTTCACCTGCGCCGGCGGGTGCTGCTGCCGGTGCGGGAGCTGCTGCTGGAGCGGGTGCCGGAGCTGCCGCCGGTGCCGCTGCTGCCGGTGCGGGAGCTGCCGCCGGTGCCGCTGCTGCGGGGGCTGCTGCCGCGCCGCTGTCTTTAACTACTACATCGTAATCCTGGCCGTTAACTGTTACGGTAAATTTTCTCATTGTTCTTCCTCCTAATTTTGTACTTTCAACTTTCAATTAGAACTGCTGGTTCCCGGAAACACCTGCAATGCGGGCGCCTGTGGTCCAGCCAGGTCTTGCTGCCGGGCGGATAGAAACGATTTCACCGCCGCCCATAGCAACGATTGCTGCTGCAATGGCTGCTACAACAGCACCATTATCAGCGGCTCTCGAAGCTGCTGCCGGCGCCGCTTTTTTAGCCGCTGCCGCCGGTGCTGCGGACTGATTGAGAGATGAACGTACTTGGCAGATCATGATCAGGGCAATGACTGCCAGAACGGCAGCTGCTACCGCGATATACATAACTGTATCGTTATTCATCCAAACCCATCCTTTCAAATATTATCAATGTGTAAATACATATTACAGCGGAATGTTTCCGTGTTTCTTAGCCGGATGTACTTCATGTTTGGAAGCAAGCATCTTCAGAGCATTGATAACTACCGGACGAGAGTTTCTCGGATCAATAACTGCGTCTACATAGCCGCGTTCTGCAGCTTTGTAAGGAGTTGCAAATTCATCAACATACTCCTGTGTACGCTGTTCTTTCTGCGGATCCTTCTTGAAAATGATATTTGCTGCGCCGGCAGGTCCCATAACGGCGATTTCTGCGGTCGGCCATGCAAATACCTGGTCAGCCCCCTGTTCACGGGAGCACATGGCGATGTAAGAACCACCGTATGCTTTACGGAGAATCAGGGTAATCTTCGGTACGGTTGCTTCGCAGTATGCGAACAGCATCTTAGCACCGTGACGGATTACTCCTGCATATTCCTGCTGTTTACCAGGCAGGAAGCCGGGAACGTCGACAATGTTCAGAACCGGAATATTGAAGCAGTCGCAGAAACGAATAAAGCGGGCAGCTTTATCAGAAGCATTATAGTCAAGGCAGCCTGCCATGAAGTTCGGCTGGTTGGCAATAATGCCGACAGTCTGTCCATCCATACGGCAGAAGCAGGTAATGATGTTCTTAGCCCATTCCTTAGCTACATCGTAGTACTCGCCGTTATCAACGATGGATTTGATGACATCGTACATATCGTACGGTGCATTGGAGTTTTCCGGCATAATGGTATCCAGACTTGCATCTGTACGGGTTGGATCATCTCCGGTTTCAACAATCGGCGCGTCTTCCATGTTGTTGCTCGGCAGGAAGGAAAGCAGGTAACGAATCTGTTTAATGCAGTCTTCGTCATTTTCAGCTGCAAACTGGGCCACACCGGATGTACGGTTATGGGTCATGGCGCCGCCGAGAGCTTCAGCGGTAATCTTTTCGCCGGTTACGGATTCAACTACTGCCGGTCCTGTCAGGAACATCTGAGAGGTGCCTTTTACCATGTAGATGAAGTCGGTCAGTGCCGGAGAATATACGGCGCCGCCTGCAGACGGTCCCATAATTGCGGAAATCTGAGGAATAACGCCGGATGCAATGGTATTGCACCAGAAAATCTTGCCATAGCCGGAAAGAGCATCTACTGCTTCCTGGATACGGGCTCCGCCGGAATCATTCAGGCCTACGCAAGGAGCACCGACTTTAAGAGCCAGTTCGTTTACGTGAACAATTTTCGCAGCGTGCATTTCACCAAGGGAGCCGCCTTCTACCGTGAAGTCCTGGGCAAATGCGAATACGAGTCTTCCGTCTACAGTACCATAACCGGTAACGACACCTTCGCCGGGGAGATCTTTCTTCTCCTGGCCGAAGTTGTAGCAGCGGGACTTAACAAGCGCATTGACTTCTACAAAAGAGCCTTCATCAAACAGAAGAGCAAGTCTTTCGCGGGCCGTCAGTTTGCCTTTTGCATGCTGTTTTTCAACTTTCTTTTCTCCACCCATAGCCTCTACGTGTGCGAGGTTATTGTGAAGAAGTTCAATTCTTTCTGCAACAGTTGCCATTCTTACACCTCCAAAAATATTGGTCCCTTACCGGGACGTCCCTATTATAGCATAGGGACCGATCCTTATGCTATTAGAAAGACGGGCCGCCGGGGCGTTCGGTCAGTTCCAGCAGAAGGCCGGTAGCTTTCGGGTGCATAAATGCGATGTGGCAGCCGCCAGCACCAACTCTCCAATGCTTGTCAAGCTTTGCATCTTCCGGAAGTGCAGCAAGCGCTTCGACAATATTGTCTACGCGGAGAGCTACATGCTGGAAACCGTTCTTGCCGCCGTTCTTAGCGATATAGCGGGCAATCGGGCCGTCCGGAGTTGTGGAACCCAGGAATTCCAGTTCGCATGCTTCGCTCTGTGCGGACGGTTTGAAGAAGCTTGTCGTTACATGCTGTTCTTCTACCGTTTCATCCGGAAGGGACGGTTCAAGGTTCAGCAGATCTTTCATCTGCTTCTTGATCAGCGCCAGATCATTAACAGCTACGCCGACATGGTCTACACATAATACTTTGAATGCCATAATAATTCCTCCTTTGAATTATTTAAATATATTTCCCACGATAGAATCAACGACTGTGAAAGGATCATTTTCTCTTTCATAGACTTGTTCTACGTAGTCAGCAAATTTACCCGTCTGTACGATATCTTCCATAACATGACGGGAAATGCGGTCGTGAATCATCTCTACCATCTCAGTGCGGGCGCGTTCACGTCTGCGTTCTTCCAGCAAGCCGGATTCTTCAAGATATTTACGATGGGAATTAAGAGATTTGACAACGTCCGCGACGCCTTCGTCCTTGTTTGCAATCGTCCTTTCAATAGGAGGACGCCAGTTTTGGGCTTCACCCAAATCAAGCATCATTTCGATTTCAACATTCAGACGGTCCGCGCCGTCACGATCACATTTATTAATGCAGAATACATCCCCGATTTCAAGGATGCCTGCCTTAATAGCCTGAATATCGTCACCCAGTCCGGGTACGAGCACAACGAGTGTTGTATCCGCATTCTTGACGATATCTACTTCTGACTGCCCTACGCCTACTGTTTCGATGAAAATGACATCGAGACCGAAAGCATCCATCAGTTTTACCGCATCGGTAGTCTTTCTGGACAAACCGCCAAGACTGCCGCGGGTACCCATACTGCGGATATATACACCTTCGTCCAGTGTGAGGTCATTCATTCTGATACGGTCGCCAAGGATAGCACCGCCGGAGAATGGAGAAGTCGGATCGATAGCCACAATGCCGACTTTCTTACCCTGTTTTCTGTACTGTTTAATCAGCGCGTCTGAAAGTGTGCTCTTACCCGCACCAGGTGCACCAGTGATACCGATGACCTGTGCACGACCGGTATGGTGGTAGATTTCTTTCATGATATCTTCCCAGCCATCACGTTCGTCTTCAACGATGGTTATTGCTCTCGCTAAGGCACGTCTGGAACCGTCCCAAAAATTTTTCATTGAGAATTCCATGGATACACCGCCTTTTTAAGAGTAAATAATAGCGGCATGGGGCCACAGCAAATGCAGCCCCGTGCAACTATTGAGCTTCTATTGGATAGAAGAGAATGTCAATTATACGTTAGCTTTGATAAAGTCGATAATTTCCTTGGTCGGTGTGCCAGGTGTAAAGATAGCTTTTACGCCGGCCTTTTTCAAACCAGGGATGTCACCGGCAGGGATTACGCCGCCGCCGATAACGAGAACATCTTCCATTCCTTTAGCTTTCAGTGCTTCTACCACTTCCGGGAACAGGGTGTTGTGAGCGCCGGACAAAAGGCTCAGTGCTACAACATTAACGTCTTCCGCATCTGCCGCTTCAACGATCTGAGCGACAGTCTGGCGAAGACCTGTGTAAATAACTTCCATACCTGCATCGCGAAGTGCGCGGGCAACTACTTTTGCACCGCGATCATGTCCATCAAGACCCGGTTTAGCAACGAGTACTCTGATACGTTTTTCTGCCATAGTTATATACCTCCAGAATTTTAGTTAGGATTAAAGTGTGTTGTGTGCTTTGTATTCGCCGAATACTTTGCGGAGAACGCCGCAGATTTCGCCGAGGGAGCAGTAAGCACGTACGCAGTCAAGGATAACAGGCATCAGGTTGACGGATTCGTCAGCAGCTGCAACTTCCAGCTTGGCCAGTTCTTCCTTAACCTTTGCGTTATCACGTTCTGCCTTAACTTTAGCCAGTTTGTTCTTCTGGAATTCGCCGGCGGATGCGTCAACCTTCAGGAGGCCTTCAACCGGAGCTTCTTCCATAGTGAACTTGTTGACGCCGACAATTGTTCTTTCGCCGGATTCAACAGCCATCTGCCAAGCATAAGCAGAATCCTGGATTTCTTTCTGGATATAACCTTTATCGATAGCTTCAACAGCGCCGCCCATTTCATCAATCTTGCGGATGTATTCTTTAGCTTCCGCTTCGATGGCGTTGGTCATAGCTTCTACATAATAGGAGCCGCCCAGCGGATCGACTACGTCAGCCAGACCGGATTCATAAGCAACGATCTGCTGTGTACGCAGAGCGATGGTTACGGATTCAGTGGTCGGCAGAGCAAGAGCTTCATCGCGGGAGTTGGTATGCAGGGACTGTGTTCCGCCCATAACTGCCGCTGCTGTCTGGAGAGCAACACGAACGATGTTGTTGTTCGGCTGCTGAGCTGTCAGCATGGAGCCGGCTGTCTGGGTATGGAAACGCAGTTTCATGGACTTCGGGTTCTGAGCATGGAAACGTTCTTTCAGAATCGTAGCCCAGAGACGACGGGATGCACGGAATTTAGCAACTTCTTCAAGTACGTTGTTGTGAGCGTTCCAGAAGAAGGACAGACGGCCTGCGAAGTCGTCGATCTTCATGCCTGCTTTCAGAGCTGCTTCGATGTAAGCAATACCATCAGCAATGGTGAAAGCGATTTCCTGCGCAGCGGTGGAACCTGCTTCACGGATATGGTAGCCGGAGATGGAAATGGTGTTCCACTTCGGTACATTCTTGGAGCAGTATTCAAAAATGTTAGTAATCAGACGCATAGACGGTTTAACCGGAAAAATATAGGTTCCGCGGGCTGCGTATTCTTTCAGAATATCATTCTGGATGGTGCCGCGGAGCTGATCAGCCGGTACGCCCTGCTTTTCAGCGACTGCGATGTACATAGCCAGCAGTACGGATGCCGGTGCGTTGATGGTCATGGATGTAGAAACCTTGCCCAGATCAATATGGTCGAAAAGGATTTCCATATCTTTCAGGGTATCAATGGCTACACCTACCTTGCCGATTTCGCCGATAGCCATTTTGTCATCAGAGTCATAGCCGATCTGGGTCGGAAGGTCAAATGCGCAGGACAGGCCGGAACCGCCGTTTTCAATCAGGTAACGATAACGCTTGTTGGATTCTTCAGCGGTAGCGAAGCCTGCATACATACGCATAGTCCAGAGACGGCCGCGGTACATGGTCGGCTGTACGCCGCGGGTATACGGATATTCGCCCGGGATGCCGAGGTCTCTTTCATAATCAAAACCTTCGATATCAAGAGGTGTATACACCTTATTGTGTTTTAAACCAACTCTTTCCGGAGTCTTTGCGTAAGATTTAGCGCAAGCAGCTTCGTATGCTTCGAGTTTGGCTTTCAGGGATTCGTTTGCCATAAGTTCATCTTCCTCCTAAAAAATAAGTAAAATTGGGAAAGGTCTCATCCTTGGCAGAAATGTCAGATTGCGGCTTTTAGGCTCTTCTCATCTGTATTTCGCAGACAATCGCTTTCATTGGTATGGATCTGCAAAGCCTTTTGCTGTGATGCCGCATTATGTCTTGTCACCACAGCGGAGGAACTCTTGCGGGATCCATGTATGATTCTGCTCTCAGCAGTTATCACCATAGACAATTATATAACAATCATGCTTTTTGTAAAGAATGTATTATGGGAAAATTATTTTTTAAAAAGCATGGAGCCTGTTTCAGCAAGGCTGGTATGGAACTTGAATGCTTCAGAGAGAATATGCGGGGTCTGGCTGTTACCGTTGAGCGCACATGCTCTTTCAAAGTAATCCATCAGCTGGTCGCGGAAAGTCGGGTGAGCGACATTGTTAATGATAACCTTCGCTCTTTCTTTCGGGGAAAGACCGCGGACATCTGCCACACCCTGTTCGGAGATGAATACATGGGTGTCATGTTCGGTGTGATCAACATGAGAACACATCGGAACAACGGCAGAGATAGCGCCTCCCTTAGCCACACTGTGGCAGAAGAAGCAGGACAGAGCGCCGTTGCGGGCAAAATCTCCGGAACCGCCGATGCCGTTCATCAGTTTGGTACCGGTTACGTGAGTGGAATTTACGTGACCATAAATATCCATTTCTAAAGCGGTATTCATAGCTACTACGCCAATGCGGCGGGCCACTTCACCGTTATTGGAAATTTCCTGCGGACGGAGGATGATCTTCTTGCTGTATTTTTCAATATTGGCATAGAAGCGTTTCAGTCCATCCGGTGACGGGGACAGGGATGTCCCGGAAATCATATCAATTTTGCCTTCATCAATCAGATCAAACATACCATCCTGAATAACTTCCGTATACACAGACAGGTTCTTGAAATCGGAATGAACGAGGCCATTGATTACCGCGTTTGCCACATTGCCTACGCCGGACTGGAGAGGAAGCAGGTTTTCCGGAAGTCTTCCATGTTTTACTTCATTCTTCAGGAAATCAACCAGGTTATTTCCCATCCTTTCAGCGTCGTCATCAAGCGGAGCCAGGGCGCGGGTAACATCGGGCAGATCACAGGGAACGATAGCAACAATCTTTGCCGGATCTACAGGAATGTAGGTCTTGCCGATACGGTCACCGGCTTTAACGATCGGAATCGGCACACGATGCGGCGGGTTAGCCACTTCGTAAATGTCAGCCATGCCATCCAATGCTACCGGCTGGGTAGTATTGACTTCGATGATGACTTTTTTACCCTGGGATACGAATACGGGAGAGTTGCCGATAGCGGTAGTAGTTACGATACCAATTTCGCCGTCTCTGTTAACGATCTTGCAGGCTTCAATGACCGCAAAATCCGGACCGGTTACATGTTCTCCCTTGACATTGGTGAAGAAACCTTCACGGATCTGCTGTGCCACATGGCTCAGGTGCAAGTCGAAATAGTTGATCTGGCCGGCATTGATTGCTTTTCTCAGTGTACCGTTAGTCTGGTAGGGCATACGGTTTCTGATCCCGTTCACTTCTACCAGTTCGCCATCAATCTGGGAACCTGTGGAAGCGCCCGTCCAGATATCTACCTGGAACGGCGTTTGCTTCATGCGTTCAGCCAGTTCATGCATCGTGATTTTCGGATAGCCGCACGGTGTAAATCCGCTGATTCCCAGGATATCCCCCGGCTGGATCATGGCTGCTGCCGCTTTGCCGTCGCACACTTTGTCCAGCAGTTCTTTAGGCTCGATACGGCTAAGGAATTCACTGTCGTTGATGTCGATCATTACTATCATCCTCCCAAAATAAATAAAATATAAAAGCCCGCGGTGACGATTCGTTATTTTTCTCTGTCCGCAGAACCTTTAGCCCGGTAGTCCTCCCTCCAAACTTCATCAAAGCAGCTCGGAATGAAGGCGCTGTAAAGCAACCCTCCGTGGCTCATTACCTTGTTTATTATAGCATACTTTTACGGATAAAATCCCATAAAGAGCGTTTATCCTTTCTCAAAATTCCCTAACAGGGATTATAAATTTTTCCTATTGGACAAATACATTTTTATATGTACTTGGATCCGCATAATTGATTTACCCTGCCGCACCCCGTCTTTCTTCTGAAACACAAAGCGCAGACAACGCCCAGAAGCAGCAGGAAACCGGGCAGCTGAAAAACGCATAATCTCCGATCCCGTCTATGGCTGCCGACAAAACAAGAAGCATGCCTGACAACCCGAAAAGTTTCATAGTCCCTTTCCCTCTGCGCCAAATCCGCCATGACATCACCCCTTGCCCGAAGAAGAAAAGGAAGTACAAAATGCCGCCGGGAATGCCCACTTCCGCAGGGATATGGATGTACATATCATGGGCGTGGAAAATAACGACATCCGCGTCCTCTATAAAAAAGTTGTACTCCGGATAAGCCAGCCAGTAATTCCCCCAGCCGACCCCAAGCAGAGGATGTTCCTCAATCATGGCTATCGTACTTTCCCACAAAGCCAGGCGAAGTGAAAGCGATGTATCCTCGCCGGAAAAAAGAGAAATAAAGCGCTCCGCCACCTGTCCATGGTAAAAAAATAAAATAAGAGGCACCGCCAGAAACACCAGACCGAACCGCTTATCATAAAAGACCGCAAGTCCTAGAACTATCCCTGCCAGACTGATCCATGCCCCCCGGGAATAGGTCAGCGCCAGGCATACGGAAAGAATAAAAAGAAATCCGGCAAGCAGTATTTTTCTCTTATTATTTCTTTCCCCCAGAGCAAAAGGCGCAAACACACTGATAAGCATCAAAAGGTAAGCGCCGAAAAGATTCGGATTCCCCAAAGTGGAAAACATGCGCCGCCGCAGAAGAGGAAACCTCTCGGGATCCACCCATCCTTCGGCATTCAGGTCTCTCGCCATGCATCCCGCATCGGCATACTGTATAAATCCCCAGATGACAACGCAGACGGCACCCGCCAAAAAGACATAAAGCGCTTTCCTCTTTTCTTCCTCTCCCGCAAAGTATGTAGAGATAAGCACATAAAGAAACGCATACGCCAAGGGCAGAAAGCACCAGTTAAAAATAGAAAAAAAGAAGTCTGCCGCACCGGAAACAGATAAAAACGAGCAGACTAAAAAGCCCCCGCCAAACCATCCCCACTTGCCGCCATAATTGATTTTCCGTTTCGTAAGGAATATGTCCCCCACAGAAAGCAATGCCGCCGGAACAAGAGTGAGATAAAAGAGCCAGGAGCTTAAAGGAAGGAGAAATATCGTCAGGTAAAGACAGATAAGAATATTCCGTTCACTGCAAATCCGTCTCCCCATCACCATGAGCCTCCTCCTCTTATTTCACTGTTTATAGAAATCATGAAAATACTCTTACCGGCTATCAGGTGATCAAAAACGATCTGCCAGCTTTCATTCCTGCGATCCGCTTCCGCTGCCGTGCGTCCTTGCGGGATGATAGAGTCTCCAGCCGAAAATGATTGCGCAGATGCGGAGAAGAAGAACCGCGCCGAACCCGCTCCACGATGCATATACAATCCCTGTAAGCGGATACAGAACGCAGATAACAATACCCCCGAGCACCGAAGCCATGGCATACACATCTTCATAAAGCACCACAGGAACTTTCTGCGCCAGCACGTCACGAAGAATACCTCCTCCCACCGCTGTAATAAGGCCGAGCAGGACAGGAAGCACATACCGGTAGCCGGGATAACTGTGGATCGCCGTTATCACACCGGTCACCGTGAACGCAGCAAGCCCTGCCGTATCGGAAACGCGATAAGCAAAAAGGACAAGTTTCCGTCCCCGATGGGATCCCCGGAAATACCGGAAACCAATACACACCGCTGCCGCCGTCATGAGGGCAAATATAATCCCATCCGGCCCGCGCAGGGCAAAAGGCGGAAATATACCCGCCAGCACATCGCGGAGGATACCGCCTCCCACTGCCGTCACCACAGACAAGAGCGCAATGCCGAAAACATCCATTCCCCTTGCCAGTCCTACAGCCGCTCCGGAAAAAGCAAATGCCACAGTCCCCAGTATTTCAAAAACCGCCCACGTTAAAGACATACCGCACCCTTTCGTATTACATCTGCAGCACGGAAGCAATCAGGCGGATCGTCGTTCCCGTATAAAACTGCGCCAGCGGATTAATAATCCGTCCTATCATGCCGCTGAAAACCAGGAACAGTAAAAGAAGGAAACTGTAACGGTAACTGAAATTGTGGAATGCAAAAGCCAATTTGCCGGGAAGCACCATTTCCAAAATTTTGGAGCCGTCCAGCGGCGGCACAGGAATCAGATTAAAAAACGCGAACCACACATTATACAGCATAATCCAATAAAGAAATAAATACCCCGGCTGCCCCGCCGTTAAAAGCCCGAGCTTCATCATCAGCAGCATAATGCACTCCGCCAAAAAACAAATAAGCAGATTCATCCCCGGCCCGGCAAAAGAAACCTTCATCACGCCGCTTCTGAAATTCTTATAATAATTCGGATTGATCTCCACCGGTTTTGCCCAGCCGAAACCGCAGATCACAAGAAGCATAAGCCCCACCATATCCAAGTGAACCAGAGGATTCGCCGTAAGCCGCCCCTGCATGGACGGCGTGGGATCCCCCAGACTGTCCGATACATACGCATGGGCATATTCATGAAGCGCCATGGCAATCAAAAGCGCCGGCGCACGGTAAATCAAAGTACTCCAATCAAGAAAATCAGACATAAGACTCCTTTATGAAATCAATTTCAACAAACTGCTGTTTTAAATATCTGCCGCGGTCTTATTTCAAAACGGCCCTTCGGCCGACTGAAATTCAATGTGATTATTATAACCTGATTTCAAAATAGTATACAAGGCGGACTGACCGCTTCATTTTCCACCTTGCTGCACGAAAATGGCAGCAGACACAAAAAAAGAGACCCGCACAGGCCTCTTCTGTCTTCCTATCTGCCTCCAAAAACTCTCTGAAACAGTGTAAGGCGGCGGCGTTTAGATTTCTCCGCCCATTCAGCAGAATCCAATTCCGCCTGTTCCATCCGATACTCGCGATATGCGCGGTACACATCCATATCCAAAAGCACCACGCCCACCTGGCAGTAGGGATAAGCACGCTGAAGAGCGCATTCATCAGAAGCCGCCGGAAACTCGATTCCCTTTTCTTCCAGTTCCATAAGAGCCATACCGAGAGCTTCCCGCGCTTTCCGCGCAGCCTCCGCCATAGATTCCGCTTTCACGGCACACCCTGTCAAATCAGGAAACACCGCACGGAATTCATTCTTTTTTCTATCCAAGGTAAAAATGGCCGGATAAAAATACTTCATCAGATTCCTCTTTTCACCCACCTGCACCATTGCGTAAACATTTTCTTATTATTTTGTTTTATTGTAATACATTTTATTGCCTGCTGCCAATAGCAAATCTTAAAAAAATTGATTATTTTCTCCAAATTTTACTAAAAATCTAAAATATTTTATCAAAAATCTGAAAAACTTTGTGTGCAAAACAGGAATTTCTCTTCTATTCCTTATAAAAAAGCCGCATGTAAAAACGCGCCCGCCGAAGCATGACGCGTTTCGTGTAAAAATCAAATCAGAATTTGTAACGGGCCCCAACCATCCATGCACGTCCCGGCTGTGGAGCAGCCCCCAAACCGTTATATTCAGAATAGGCATTTTCATAAGACTCATTTGTCAGATTCGTTACAGACAAGTATAAGTTTATATTTTTCCTTAATTCATAGTTCATATTCCAATCCAGTACAAGGAATTGATTATCAGTATAAGCAGTTGTATCCATTCCCGTATACCAATTGACCAATAATCCGGAATAGAATTTATTGTTCTCATAAGACAAATTCATCGTAAAATGGTTTGCCGGACGAAGCTTGTTGATTTGCGTGTTTACATTACTCAATTCACCAAGCCCTACATCTGTGTATTGAACACCATCCTTCGCACGGTAAGTATCTTTAAAATGCGTATAAGCAAGCCCTAAATTCCAATGGTCATTAAACTTGTGATCCACGGTAATATTAAAAGACTGTTTATCTTCTTTTGCATTTACATAACGTGTCAGTCTATGTCCCGGAATGGAAGGATCATCAAAAGAATACTGGGTAATCGCATTAGACATCTTTGTCCAGTCATAATGAACTGTGACCTCGGTATTTGGGCCAATTCCCTTTCTCAAACCAATTGTCCAGACATCGCCTTTCTCATCTTTCAAAGCTCCGCCGCCATAAGCATCGGTAGCATAGTCTTTTCCTTTGATTGGGCGATAAATCTTCGTCCATCCTGCATAAGCACTGAAATCATCAGAAAACATGTATTCCGTATTGATTACAGGAGTAAATGTGCTGACATCTCCACGATGTTTAGAATCAACATAAACGACATTGCCGGAACCATCTTTTACGATTTTCCCTGAAGAATCACGCTTAGCCTGACGTGTCCCGCTAAATGAATTATAGTGGGAATAGCGCAGTGCAGGAGTAACATCCCACTTATCATTGACATGAATCTTATCCTGCACATACCCCGTCAAAGTATTTCTTCTATACTCTGTATTTTCTACAGGACCGTAGTCATTCAGCAATTTCATAACAGACTTGTCATAAGTAACAGAACCTAAAACATCATGTCTGCCAAAGGACTTGCCTAACTGCAGCTGAATACCATGATTTTTCTCCACTTCTTTATCTGTCAGATCATCCCATCCGGCAGGATGATAATTTTTGATAAAATTTGACCATGCAGCGCTGCCGGGAAACGGCACATAGGATCCATCATCCAAAATCCAGGACGGATAACGATCAATGCCCCAATAATCATGGTGCTGGCTATACACACGGACAAAGCTGTCCATGCCATTATCTTTTTTAAAAGTATAAACTACATCAATATCATTGCTCTTATATGCATTGTAGGAACCGGAAAGTGCATCTAATGAAAACAGATTTCTATATCCCGGATTATCAGTATTACCAAATCCCCCCCGGCCTCGTCGTTCTTTCAATAATACGGTTCCAATCAGCTTCATTCCAATATCTCCAGTCACGGGCTGTAATCGGATAGCCGTCTTTTCCATTTTTGTGGTTATACCAGATCTTCAGATTTTTATCTCCGCCCAGCTCTTTATCCAAACGGACATTGACGCTGTCTTCTTTATACGAAGTACCGTTGTATGTATGATTTTCACCGGTAATACCATCACGATACTTGCTGTCACCTGACATATTTCTGCTGGCAGAAATAAAATACCGCATTGGTTCTTTCTGATCAGTCGCACCGGATACATTCACACTATAAACATGATGTCCCCAAGATCCTGTAGATAAATCCAATGCCCCTGCCACATGATCGGTTCCTTTTCTTGTAATGATATTGATAACTCCACCTGTAGCATCAGCACCGTAGACAGATGCCCCCGGTCCTTTGATAACCTCAATTTTATCTACGTCTTCCATTCCTATTAACTGATTAAGATCGACCATAGTCCTGCCGCCAGCTGCATTACTATCACCAAATCTATAGCTGGCTGCATTATCCACACGGCGGCCATCTATGAGAACAATAACTCTTGAATCCCCATTGATAGCCATACTGTTATTGTAAGAATTATAACCATACTGACCGCCACGATAACCGGCATTTGTAAATGTCACACCGGGAACGCGTTTAATCGCCTCTGTTACATCTGTATAATGACGTTTTTCAATTTCTTCACGGGTGATAACTTTCACATCGCCGCCCGTACGGTAATAAGACTGTTCCGTAATCGTGTCCCCGAATTTATTCTTTGTCTTATCCGCTTCAACCACAACCGCATCTAATGTATACACATTCAAATTTTCATCAAATGCGGCATATGTGGAAATTCCGCCAAAACAGGCCGTCAACGCCAGCGTGGCGGCAAAAGCTGATTTCATACCTTTTTTCATGAATACTCTCTCCTCTGAGCTTTACCATCTTGAACCATTAATATAACTGAATGAATAATCTTCTTTCGTGGTCCAGTCTTTCCATTCCCCTGAAAAGGGCCCGAAATTAAAAGTGACTTTTTTACTTCCGTTGGCCGGTAATTTCAACATGGGCAGTCTTTTCGGATGCCCGATAAATTGAAATGTTTTCCCATCAGTTCCTGTAAAAGTAATCTGGAGAATCATTTCATCAAGTTTTGTAACCGTCAAGTCACTTCGTCTGTTATAAAATGTTCCCCGCACGCAAAGCTCTCCATGCTCCATCCAGACCTTTTCCGTACGCCAATCCAAGATCATCGTATCTGTCGAATGTTCCGCAGCAAAAGCCATAGGAGACAAGCATAAAGACAAAATCAGAGCAGCGAAAGCCAAAAGCCATTTTCTCATAACTTCCTCCTTTCTTTAATCACTAACCACCTGTGAAAATCTTATATTCCATTTTCCTGCCGGCCTGACCTTGTTTCGACCACAGGAAAATAAGGAATCTTCTTAAAAAACAGAATGCGTACCCCGCACAACAGGTATCCCCGCTTTCTTAAAAATAGCAGTGATCATCTCCACCTCTTTACAAAGAGTCTTACTTCCCCCGTCGCTGCAGCAGCAGATCCCCAAATGAACTGCGTCCGGATGTATTTCCAGAATCCTCTCGATTTTTTCATCAAGTCCTTTATCCTGCCGGGGAAAATGCCCGCACCCGCTGCACTTCATAAAGGCGGACACCTGCAATTCTTCATCTCCATATTCACGAAAACGATGGGTCCGCCCATTCAATGCAGAAAAACATCCTGCGCCGGTGCAGACGGTCTCCGCACGGAGACAGGTCAGCATAACAACCTTCTTCATAGTCGCATTCCTTCATATTCCCACTTTAAAAACAATATCAGCTTAAAAATTCATTTATTCCTGTCATCCGTAAACTCAATAATTTTTAAAATTATATCACATATTATTCATCATATGAACATCTAAAGGTAATCTTTCAACAACAATCAATTTGTTTTCATCTCAATCTCCTCTTTTCATGAAATAAAATCCCCGTTTCTTTTGTCCCTATTGCATAGCGCCGTCCCCTTTGCTATAATTTGGAAAGCATGGGGGTATAGCTCAGCTGGGAGAGCGTTTGAATGGCATTCAAAAGGTCAGCGGTTCGATCCCGCTTATCTCCACCACGTATTTAATCCACCACATCTGTCCGATGTGGTTCTTTTTATTCTTTCCCCTCACCGCAGTAAGTGACTCATCGATTCCATGCGTCACTTTGTTCCTTTGAAATCGGTTCCCTACTTAACCGGTTCGATCCCGCTTATCTCCACCACGCATTTAATCCACCACATCTGTCCGATGTGGTTCTTTTTATTCATTCCCCTCACCGCAATAAGTGACTCACTCGATTCCATGCGTCACTTTGTTCCTTTGAAATCGGTTCCCTACTTAACCGGTTTGATC
>OJJP01000331.1_pt1 | contig 23082 bp, 26 predicted proteins | sample 1596261 | NCBI WGS metagenome assembly OJJP01 (sample SAMEA4350154, study PRJEB24818) | metagenome | biome: human; feature: gut; material: faeces | place: Denmark | collected 2013-09
CCGGGCTTAAGGATAAGAACTAACGTGTCAGAATCACTACGTATTATTTTTGCGGGTACACCTGACTTTGCAGCGCGTCATCTCGACGCGCTGTTGTCTTCTGGTCATAACGTCGTTGGCGTGTTCATCGATAGGAATTAAAATCCCCAAAAGACTAAAAAAGCACCATGAAACGGATGTTTCTTCAACACCCCTTGTGCACCATATGAGCGGAAACGACTATTAAACAGGATGACACTGATTGATACAGGGTATGAATGGCGGTTTTTTGCTCCGTTTCCGGTAAAATGGACGCAACTTCCCCTCTGCGGCTCTCAGCCGCACACCTGCTGTCGTGCCAGTCGCTCATGCATCAGGACCAGCTCTGCCAGTCGGTAACCCCGCTTCAGCCCCGTAAAACGCATCTGACTTCCGCACAGAATGCACTTCAGCGGGTCAACCTTCAGTAACCTCTGATACATCCCTCTCCACCTGATTTGCATCGCCGTTTTTCTCACCGTCTCCGTTATGACGTACACCACTTCTTCCAGTAAGCGGCGCTTCACCGGACTCAGGAAACCGTAGTACCTCACCATACGGAACCCCTTATCTGCTACATGCCAGGAGAACCTTTCCATGAACTCATCTCCACTCATCAACAGATATTCTTCCCGTTTTGTACGGTGACTGTTGTAACGCAGACCGATTTCATCCTGACCGGCATAATGCTCCAGCCGACTCACCGGCACCGGTGGCTTTTTCAGGTAAGAGCCGAAGTACACCGCCACATGTGTGGCGTTATCCATCACCCTGGATATGTTGACATTCCAGCCGCGGCGGTAATGCGTGTCCAGGAAGCGATTCCAGTCCCGTTTGCTGTTTCCTTCCACTGCCAGTTCATCCGGTATTACCAGCTCCGGGTATTTCCGGGACAGTAGCCGCGTTATCCGGTAACGCCACATGCTCATCACCTTACGGGCGTAAAAATGAAGATTTTTCCAGGTGTGGCCCGACGTCACACCACCGGCAGTTGTCGATAAATGGATATGCGGATGCTACTGCTGGTCACGCCCCCATGTGTGGATCACCGTGAATATCCCCGGCTCAACATCTGCCTGATGGCAGATTTCCAGTATCACATCAGCTGCAATGCGGCTCATCTCTGCCAGTAACCACCGGTTGTGGAACACCAGGGACCAGTACTGGCAGGGAAGTGTGAACACAATATGCTGCCACGGGCAGTCGGGGACCAGGCTCAGCAGATACTGTATCCACTGTGCGCCAGCCTTCACCCCGCAGTGCGGACAGGAGCGGCTTTTACACCGGAAGCAGACCTTTTTGGTGTGGCAACAGTCCGGTGACGAACAGCACCATTGTGTGTAGCCCATCAGCGTGGTCCCGCATGCCATGATTTTTGTCACTGACTCAGTCACCACCGGACGCACTGAACCTTCCGGCTGTTTCTCCAGCCAGTTAAGCCAGCGGTTACCCTGCTGAAAAATATCGGCAAAACGGGGAAGCATCAGACGGGTGGGGTAACGCCATCCGGCCAGTGAACTGTGCTGCATTCCGGGCAGTACATACCACCGGCACTGATACCGGCAAGAATGGTTGCAAACTCCCGCTCCGTACAGCGGGCTATTTCCGGATACCCTTCGTCATCGACACGAACAAACCAGAAGACCAGCTTTTTGTTTCCTGCATCCAGAAAGAACGGAATACCCAGGTCAGCGCAGCACTCAACGGCATCGTCAAAATTATCAAAGTGCAGAACTTCAGCGTCTTCTTCGTCAAAAAAATCATCCGGATGAAGTTTCACAACATAGCGGGGAAGTTTGCTTCTTTGTGGTGCGGGTTTGCGTTTACGGGGTTTAGCTGAACGGGCCATATAACTACCTGAAAGACAATGACATTATCTTTTTTTATAACGGTAATTCCAGGCCATGACAAGCCGCAGCCGTCAGGCTGCCTACCCGAAGGCTCTGCTGAACAATAGCGATCTTTTCCTGTGTAGTACGCCGTCTGCGTATCTCCGGTCCCAAGACATCAATCATCTGCTCTCCAATGACTAGTCTAAAAACCAGTATTAAGACTATCACTTATTTAAGTGATATTGGTTGTCTGGAGATTCAGGGAACCAGTTCATCTTCATCGATATGTCAATTACTGTTTTCTATTGATCAGCCTAAAAATCAGTATCACTGATTATCACTTAAGTCAATGGTATAGAAGTGGTTCTGTATTCAATATAAAAATAAACACATAAAAACAAGAAAAAGTTATGTTTTTTTATCTATTGCAACATTAAAAAGGAGTACCATTGGTGATGAGAAACACGATGTGCATTTTAATATCGTTTAATGTGATATAAGATTTTTATGAAAGAATATATTCGGTGTTGTTCTAACAATGGAATCATTCTCCACAAGACCTGATGGAACTGATACTGCATATCTTCCGTTGGTCCAGGACCGGGTATCTCGTTCGAACCGGGTTTTATTGTAAATGTTTAAGATGCTAATTGCTTGCAGATAATATTGCATATACATCTTCCGTTTGTAAAACTCTTGTTTTAGAGTATTGGTACGATAGAGTAATTCAACGTATTGTTCGATCACTCTCTGATTTTAGAGTCATTTGTTGGTTGTGTACAGCAGAACCGATGGAAGGCAAAGTACGTTATGGAAGCAGGACCATATAGTTTATGTATCATTTGTTTTTTCTGATATTAAAAGAATCGTTGCAAAACATTCAAGAAAACAAAAATATGATGTATCTGTATTTATTTGTCCTGATCCTTTCCTTTACTGGGGTGATTATTACAGATTCATTGATAAATAGTGTATCAAAAACAGCTCAGTCTGAGTTAAGAGATGAGGGGGATTCAATTATTACTATAAATTTTCATGCACCTAAATCACGATACCAGATGGCTGCTATCTTATCGCAAATGGAAATAAAAGATATGTTTTTTAGTAAAAGAATTTTTTTCCAGGTGGGAGAGAATCCATTTGCAACGCAATTAAAGAAAATAACGGGGATTGAAAGTAAAGATGTGTTACTTAGTGGTGCGATCTCTGATTTCGGAATAAAGGATAAAAACTCGGTAGCCATACGTGATAATGAGTCTTTTAAGAAAAAGTTCATTTACATCAATGGCATTCCATTTAAAGTACATAATATTGCTGCTAAAAAGAAAACAAATTTTTTGGATAGCCTTGGTTTGAGTTCTTTACAGGAAGATGGAGGTTTTTTTATCCCACTGGAAACAGCACTCAGGTTGTCTCTCAGTAACGAAATAGATAGCGTAAAACTTCTCCTAAAAAAAGAAGCTGATGATTCTGTTTTGTTACAGCTAAGAGAATTATTAAAAAAAAATGGAGTTAATGATTATAGTGTTATTAGTTTTATCGACGCAAAAAAAATCGTTGATAATGTATTAGACAGGTTTTCATTGTTAACAAACATTATGTATTTTTTTCTCACGGTGACATCTGTTATTACAGCAAAATCAATGAGCAAAAAAATGTTCCAATACAGGAGTACCGAGTTTGCATTAAAAATACTTAATGGTATAAATGGGAAAATCGTTTGTTTCGTTATTCTTATGGAAAGCATTATTGTTGCTTTATTTTCATTGTTAATGTCATTGCTTGTGTCTTTTTTTATTTTAATAACCGTGTCAAACATAATTTCAGTAAAACTTATAATGCGGTATGATGTGTTGGGGATGTCTGTTTTTATAATAGTGTTTTTCTTATGCGTATACAACATTAGATTGAGTTATTCACTTTTTTCGAAAGATTTATCCATATTAATTAAAGAAAGATTTTCATGAAGACTATATTTGTATTGTTAGCTACGATTCTTCTTGGTAATTCATCTGCTGTTGCGTATGTTTGTCCTCTTGATTTGTACTTTAGAAAAACCTTCGATTACAGGACTTATCAGATAAAATCATTTCAAACTGAGATGGAGCGCCTGGATAATAACTATTCTTTCTTGCCTGAACTCTCTCTTTCTACAGGGCAATCGGCATATAATAAATCAGGGTTTAAATCTCCTGAATACAGCAATGCCGGCATTTATATTTCTATGCCTGTTTATTCTGGAGGTAGATATTTTTTGAATAATGAAAAGTTATCATTATCAGATATTTCACAAGAAATTACCCTTGAAAGAAACAGAATTAATTATCTCCTGTCAATATATGAAATAATTATCAGAAGAAAGGAAATTGAATCCCTGTTAAAAGAGTATCAGCACAAACAAAAAGAAGCAGATATAGAAAACAAACGTTTGCAGTACTTCTTTGAACAGGGCTCGGTGTCTGAGTTTGAATTAAATCTCAAAAAAAATATAACAGAAAATCATCAGAAAAATATAAAGTTATTGAAAAATGAGTTGCAGTATCTGGAGTGGGGGCTCCGGAATGAATATAATATCCCTCAAAATATGTTTAAGATTATTGACTCAGACATAATAAAGTCATGTAAAAAAAATGACATCAGCTTTCTGATCAAAAAGGAAAATATGGCTGAGCTTGAGGAAGCCAATATCAATTTTGACTTAGAAAAAGCAGCTAACTATCCATCAGTTTCATTATCTTTGGGATTGACCCCAAAAAATGGAGGGACTATTAGGGATATATCAATAGAACATGGTAATTATGTTGCTTCCGTTAGTTTAAATATTCCGTTAAGTGGATTACTTAAACTGGCAGTAAAAAAAGAAAAACATTCGCTAAACGTGGATTCTGTTAAATTAAGCATTGACAAAAGAAATATAGAGTTAGAGGATGCGAAGCAAGGGATTTTAAATAAGTTAAACAATGCTATTGATGAGTTATCCTATTTAAGGAAACAGTTTTCCATTAATAAAAAGAAAGTTAGCTATCTCAAGAAACGATTAAATGATGATAACAATATGTTGTCATACTACAATGAAATTGATACTTTGAATGAAATAGAGAAAAACTTAATAAGAAAGGAAAATGAAATTGAATTATATAAAATGCGTATGTTTTTTATTGGGTAGTTTATTACCAAATGTTTCTCATTCATATTCATTATCATGGTATGGTATACTAAGAGGGGAGTCTTCTATAACTTATAAAAGTCCAGTTAACGGAATTATTGAATATTTAGATTGTATTCCTGGTTCAGATAAGAATGATGTAAAAATATTTAAAGTTGCAAGCATAGATAGCGCGTCTAAAAAAGATATATTAGAGCTAAAATTATATAGAGCCAGAGATGAGTATAAGAAATATAAAGATGATTATGAAAAAGCCAACAGTGCTTACAATGAGGGATTGATCGCGAAAAATGAACTCAGAGATATTGATAATAAAATGAAAGATGCCGTTATAAATCTAAAGGAGATCGAGAGTGAACTGTTATCATTAAATTATATCAATGAACTTAGTAATCCGTATGTACAAGGGAGGTTTGTTTGCCAGGAGGTTTTTGTCTCTCCGGGGAGTTATATAGCCTCTGGCGATCTTATAATGAATATCGAGATAATAAACAAATATCGCATTGAAATAAAATTCGATCCTGTTACAACAAACCTAAAGAAGAAGTCTATCAGATATCGTTCGTTAGTGAATGGTTCAACAGGATGGGCAAAAGTCATATCAACAAAAAACATTACAAATAACAGCAGTATGGAAGGGTTGAAATCAGCGGTTCTTGAACTGGAAGATAATGGAAAGCTATCTCCTGAGCTTCTGGATACAGCATTTGAGATAACACTACATGATTAAATTAAGTATTGAAGAGAAGATGTTCCCTGATCGCGTTATAATTTCTGACTTTAACATTTCCATACAAAAAAATGAATTTGTTGTTATAACCGGAGCTTCTGGTGCGGGAAAAAGCACTTTGCTGAACATAATCGGGCTTATTGATACATCTTATCATGGTCGATATATTCTCGACGGAGTTGATGTGTCTGGTATAGACTATAAAAGGCAACTATATTTAAGAGGTAGTTATTTTGGTTATATTTTTCAAGATTCTCTTATAAATGAAAAACAAACCATTCTAAGAAATTTGCTATCAGTAATAGAGTTGAAAAAACAAAAGGAGTATCACTGTGTTATCTTAAACGAACTTGAGAAAACAGGATTGCATGGCATATCTCCGGAAACATCAGCGGCTCTATTATCTGGTGGCGAAAAACAACGTGTTGCACTTGCAAGAGCCTTACTAAGAAAACCTAAAATACTACTTGCAGATGAACCGACCGCAAGTTTAGATAATGATAATAAAATAAAAATTATGGATATACTTCTTGACTATCATAACCATGGTGGAACTGTTATTATGGTAACTCATGACACAAATTTAATTACAAATGATATGAGGATTATATCTTTTTGATGAGTTTTCTCTATATATTATACAGAGTTTTATTCTGTCAGAAGGAGTGTAATACTATATTATATAATGCTTCGCTGCTGTCTGACTGCAAGACGTTCAGACTCCGGTAAGCCCCGTATTTCATCCTCGATGGCGTACAGTTCACTGATACGCTTCTGGACTTCTTCTGCCGTCGTACTTTTGCTGCTGATGTATACATCGTGGATTTTTCGCCGGGCATGGACCCGGCACGCAACTTCTGTCAGTGCACCGCCTTCACGTCCGGCACTGAACAGCCGATCGTAACCGCTGAACGCATCCGCCTGCAGGATACCCCGGAAGGGACGAAGGTGTTGTACCGGATGTTTTCCCTGCCTGTCTGGTGAGTAGGCGAACCAGACCGTCGGTGGCTCTGATGAGCCCGCATTCCACTCATCCCGGACATACGTTCAGATGCGTCCTGTTTTTGCCTTTTTTCTGCTCTGTGCCAGCACTTTTACTGGTGTGTCGTCATCGGTGTTCATCACGTAACGGTACAGGGCATCATTCAGCGGAGTCATTAACTGACAGCATGCGTCAACCCAGTTGGAGAGTAATGCACAGCTCAGTTCGATGCCCTGGCAGGCAAAGATTTCACTCTGACGATACAGTGGCAGGTATTCGCAGTATTTTCCCGTTAACACCGGGCAAGTAATCCGGAGCCCGCGATGCCGCGCTCTGTCGGCGGGATGACGCTGGCGCTTCAACTATACAGTCACATTTTGCACGGGCTTTTTTTACCCGAACAGTGCGGATCACTTTCAGGGCGCTGCTCACCAGTTCCAGCTGCTCAGCACTGACTTCCCCCGGATAATCCAGCTCACTGCCACACTCCGGGCAACAACTTTCTTCAGGCTCCAGGCGGTGTATTTCACGCGGAAGATGTACCGGTAACGGACGACGATGACGTGACTGTCGCAACTGGCGGGGAACCTGCGAATCATCCTCACGCCCACTGTAACGATCGATTTCCACAACATCCGGCGCAGTTTTTCTGTTTGGGCCCTCAGATATTCTATTTCCCGCTCCTCCTCTTTTGAGCGTTGGAAATACTTTTCAGGAGAAATGACCTCAGCCACACACTTACCATTCTTACTAATATCAATTAGTTCCGCAAAACTTTTACAAGCAGATCACCAAGCTGATTTTTAATAAGTTGAGCAGGAATTACTTTCACTCTTTATCTTCTGTATAAGGTAGTTAGAATAATCCATAATCAAAAAGATTAACAAATACTAATATCAGATAAAACTCGAGAAATCCTGTACAATTGTTTAAAGTGAGGGAAAATATAATATGAGCTTTTAGTTATTTTTATCTTCAGTCATCACACATCGGAATTCTTTAACTTTTACTTTATCACCAAAAGAACGACCTGGTTCTTTTGGTATGGAAAACATTTTCTCACACTCAGCCTGGGTCATTTTTTTTTCGGAGTAACGTGTCCAGAACACAGGCAAATTGCCGGGCTTCATTATTACTGCCGTGATTTTATAACGAATAGTCATGCTTCATCTCTGTAGAAAGAATTTCTTCAAGGAAGGCCGCCACACAAATTTCGATACAGGCTCAGATCTGTATTAATACATAATAGCATAATTTATTATTATAGATTGACCATCCCCATTCATTGCATCATAAGCAAACTCACACTGCTGAGATGCTTCTGAAGGGGTGAGATAATAAGGTTTTTCCAGACTATTATCGAAACCAGGTTTGTCTATATTCTGACCATTATGTGTAACCCTTGTTTTACTGGCCATCAATGTGCCGAGATTTAATATTGCATATGACATGCAAGACGATATACTTCTTGCGTGAGTGCTCAGAAGAGCAACTCTTCTCTTCTGAGAGTTAGTCATCCATTTTAATTGCGTATGCTTACCTGTGGCACTAACAAATACTTTTTGATTACCCTCCTTAACAGTCTTAAGGCCGCTAACACTTGCAATAGCGTCAATAGTGGCATCATTTGCATTACCATCGGCTGGAGGAGTCACACTGTTAGAATACAGCTTATTAATCGTTGCTGCGATTGTTTGTATTTGCTTTATACCTTCTTCAAGTTCGCGATTTTCTTTTGCATGATTGTAGTAATACAAAATACCTGAAGTAATAGTGGCACTTATAGCTAAAACCATTGCTGATTCAATCAGACTTAAACCTTTGTGCAATGCAACTAATTTCTTTGTATATTTCATCTTTATGCTCTATGTGGTTTATCCTTGCAAGGAAAGGATAAAAAAACATGGCAAATTTTCCATAAGGACGTGAAAAGCTAATTCGAGTTTGTGATTCTCAAAGCTAGTTACATTGCTATATGGTATTAATAGTTAAGATCTCAAGGTTATCAAAGCATGATTCAGAGGCGATTATATTGTAATCATGAGTAAGTTTAAGTATTTCATTATTGATAGAAATAATTTGTTCAAATGTACGCATCATATTCTCGATATCAAGAACATTTACGACATTACCAGAAAATGTATCTGGTGGACAATGTTTAACAAAAAGTCCTCCCAAAAGATGGGCTCGCTTAATATAAGTTTTTTCGATAGATTTGATAGTTAACTCACATTGTTCTTTTTTAGCACTTTTCGACGCCAAAATAACCTCTGCTTAGCTGTTTTTATGATCCTGTTTTTAAAGAATGTTTATTATAAACTTTCTTTACTTTTTCTATGTATCTGTACTTATATTTTGGCGTTGCAGAATGATATCTACCGACACCTTCCCAGACATCCCCTTTCTCTTTTCGTATAGAATGCGCGAGTATCCATGAACCTATATATATATTGAAACACCCATTATCTTTTAGGGCATTATACGCTTTATCATGTTGGTTATTAAAAAAAGTTTTACTGATAAGTGGTAACCATGCACCAGTATTGATCTGCATGATTCCTAAATCATGAGTTCCATTTTTATTTACGGAGACAGCGCCCGGCCTGCCTCCTTCAACTGAAATAACTGCCGCAAGTAACTCTGGTTTCAGACTATTTGCAATAGTAGCGTTAACAAAACAGGTATGTAAGTTATTTATATCACTCGCAATAAGCATATGAAAAATCCAGCGGATAAAGCAGGCCCCATTGGAACAAAAACTGTCCCCTTAAATCTATAGGGAATAGAATATAATAAAAATATAACTGATGAGATTAGCAAGAAAATCATTACCTCATCAATTCCCAACCATGCACCTGCAGCGCAGGATAGAGCAATATCACCACCGGCCACTACGTCATCTTTTTTCATATGACTTACAATTTTCATTGACAGATACATGATAAAAAATCCTGTACAGGCACCAAGAATCTTTGATTCTGGTTCAGCAAAATAAGAAAAGACAAGCCCTGACCAGAATAGTGGAATGGTTACACAAGCCGGCAACCATTGCTCACGAATATCGATAAAACTAAGAAAAAACAAGCATAGAAATATACTGCATAAAATCAGTGATGTCTGAAAATCTTGTATTTTCCAGAAAATAATCACACAAGTTAATGAACAACATAGCTCTGATAGTGGATAGACTATCGGTATCTTTGCATTACAGTTTAAACATTTTCCCTTGCAAAGAAGATATCCGATAATGGGAATCAGTCCCCACCATCTGATCTTTGTCTTACATTCATTGCAATGAGAAGGAGGACTGTAAATCGTTAGATTTTCATCAGGCTCTTCCCTCCACTTAAGTTGATGTGGTAGTCGATCTACAGCAAGACAAAGAAAGCTTGTAATAACTGATGCATAGAAAAAGACAAACAACAGCATCATCCATTGTGGAATATGTTCAATCATATCTATTTAACTAAGCTGTTTCCTCTGGACAGAAGAATTTTCTGCGTTTCAATTTCGTTGTTTAACAATTCGAGCTTACCACTTCTTATCTTAGAAGGTATTGATGGTGTCCCATCATTGCACAAAATATTGCATGTAAGTTTTCTCTTACCATTATCGATAAAGTGCAACTCCTGATGTATAACACACAATAAACCATCAGCAATAATGCTACGTACCAGGTCCATCTCTCCTTCAGCTGATGCAATTTGCTGTAGAGCATAGAGAGAGCCCTGTACAGAACTACCATGAATAGTCGATACAACCAGGTGTCCATTCACAGCAGCACGAATTGCTTCTTTTGCTGTTTTTGGACTACGAATCTCACCCAAGAAAATGTATCTTGGATTATAACGCATCGCTGAAATCATCGCTTGCTCATAGCCACCGACATCTCTTGCATCCAGTTGATACCAGATACCTTTCGCGTCAGCGCCGTAACTTCCTTGTGCAGGTAGTTCTGGTGGGTCCTCAATAGAAATCAGAATATCACCATATTGTGTTAAAAATTCAGTTAATAAAGAGTATATCGTTGTTGATTTACCTGAGCCCGTTGCGCCACCGACTAGGATAAGCCCCTTCATTTTACCCAGTGATTTGAGTGTTGACAGAACGCCAACAGAGAAACCAAGCTGATCAAGTGCTGGCACAGGTATCTTTAGTTTTCTTAAAAAATAACCAGTTCCACCAACTGTATTAATTACGGTAACACGATACGGAGTTCCAAAATGAGAGTAGAAAAACTCCTTTCCTTTAGATTGACTGAGCACTTTAATGTTGCTTTTTATTTGTTTTATTTCATCATCATAATAACTGTCGACATTAACAATAGGATTATTCTGCCCTTCAAGATAGCGAAATACTGATTTTTCTTCAGTTAACAGAAGGTCTGCGAAAGTTAACTTATTAATACTATCCATAATAATACCTTTTAAAATTGTGCTGCATCACTGATCTGCTGTTGCAATGCGAACATACCTGAGACAATCCACATGAATATGATCCCCATGACAACAATAGCAACATTTTTAAATATAGACATCTGCTTGTGTATAAACTCAACACTGTCATCCTGCCATTGTACTGATAATTTATGCAGTATGTCATCAAATCCACCGAGAGCAGCATAAGAGCGCAAGTCCATAATCATTTGCTTTGAAGGAAACATATATTGTGTTGAATAAAGAGCCTCACCCAGATTAATATCGCCGTTTAACAATCTGAATCTAATCGCCGACAGGCGTTCCTTATACCATGGATTGGCTGTACGCATTATTATACGTATGGCTTCTGGTGCTGGTACGCCTGATTGCATTAATGCAGAAAGGGATAACAGAAAACCACACCCAAAAACTGTTTTATATATTGACCACGGAGGAAAAGAGTCAAAGTGTTTTCTTATCTTTCCTCTCCAGTATGGCATCGATATAATCACGGCCAGTATTATAAAGACAGATAATACCATAATTGCTAACAGATAATTTTGTACAAAAACAGCAAGGTAATACATCATCTTACCAGCGCCCTGCCATTCCTCAACAGGTAAAATACCTGCGAATGCAGGAACAACTTGTGTACCGAAAATATATAGGTAGAGGCAAGTTGTAAGAACCAGGACTACAGGATAAATGATGCCAGCCAGTGCACTTTTAACCTTTTTCTTTGTGTCATTTATATAAATGATGTCGTCAAAAGATTTGCTTAAATTACCTGATATTTCCCCCGCAGAAATAATCGAAAGTTCATCTGCAGGTACCCATCCTTTCATCGCATCGGCCAGGCTGGTACCATTTCTTATTGCATTTAACCATGTCAAAAGGACTATTGCTTCAGTAGTTTTTTTCTTTTTCCCATCATCAGTAGAAAATTTGTACAATTCACCCAGTGCAAAGGATACAGGAACACCATTACCTAAATAGCGAGACAATTTTGAAAAAATTCGCATCCTGGTTTTGGAATTAAATTGTATCTTTGTAAAAGATTGTTCTATTTGTGCCAATTTTCCCATTTCATATTACCTACCAAGAGAAAATAAAAATCTTTTCCTTTCCTGAGTTATATCAGTCATTCCTGCTATTCGGTCCATTGCGTCTGCAGCCGTGATATCACCATTCAATACTTTTATCCAGGCATGTTCTTTCATGGATAAACCTTTCAGATCGTTAAGCCAGTATGAAATAGCCTCCTGGCGTTTACCTTCCGCGATAAGTTTTAACAGATAGCTGTCCGGCTCAATCACTTCAGCAATAATTGTTCTTCCTTTATATCCTGATTTACATGAAGAACACCCGCGGGTGTTGGCAAACCTGACTTTATCTCCATATCCTTCAATAACTATTTTTTCATCCTCGGAAAGAATTCCGCCAGACTCAAGATAGTCGACAAGCGATAAACTACATTCTGAACATAGCTTTTTTACAAGGCGCTGGGCAATCAGACCTGTTATTAACTCAGGGTCAGTCAACTTAAAATCATCCACACCTTGATCTTTAAGACGATCAAAAATTGCAATCGCATTATTTGCATGCAATGAAGTCCACACCTGGTGTCCGGTCATCGCAGCAGTGAATAAAAGATTAATGACTTCTGCATCCCTCGCTTCACCAGGCATAATAATATCAGGATCAGATCGCAATGCTGCTGTTATAGCTTTACGGTATTCTTCCCCCCTCTGTTGTTCAGTCTCAACGTTAGTAACAGGAAGTTGTGCAGTTCCTTCAATTTCATATTCTGGAGGATCTTCGATACTAATTATATTTACTTTTTGTCTTCTTTCAACATAAAGAAGTTCTAACAGATTTTTCAGTGTTGTGGATTTCCCAGAACCAGTCGGTCCAGAAACTATATTTATACCTATTGGCAATCGCCTCATCCGAGCAAAAGATTTTGCGTGTACAGGATGAAATCCTATATTAACAGGATCTATTGTTTTCTTATCGCTCATTTTCTCCGCATATAAGAATCGGGCGATCATATATCTTCCCCCTTGACCAAGGGGGTTAAATTGTAGACGTATAGCCTGTATTTTTTCAGGCATGTAAAATCTTGTTTTAGACGCAACAATCCTTGCAGCCTGATACATATTTATTTTATAAGTAGCATCAGCATCAGAGGCATTATTATATAAAGATGCCAGTATTGAATGAGCAAGTTCGGCCTCTATCTGCCGTAATAATTGCATATCTCCATCTTTGCGAATATAAATATCAGCTTCCAAATCATATACCTTTATATGTAGATCGCTGATATTCAGTTCACAACATTCAGAGATAAGATTAGACACAACTTGTTCAATTGGCATTAAATCTCGTTGTTGCTTTGTTTCTACCTTTGCTGATTGCTCATACAATAACCTGATATCTTTCAGACTGATTTCAAATATTCTTATATTTGAAATCCCTTTTCGCAACGAAACCTCATATAGCATATGTAATGTTCTCGTACGCGAAAACTCTGAGGAAACAAGAAAATCTCCATTTGAAAATATCAGGAAATGTTTCCTTTGCTCATCTGTGAGTTCAATATCACCACCTTTGGATGTAACAATCCTTGTTACATTACGCCTGAATCTCTCCAGATCTGATGGCGAAGCAGGTACAGGTAAATGCATTACTTATCCTTTTGATAAGAGGAAAACTGTATCTTCCTCCATGGAGGAAAGATCCTGTATTTTTATATTATCTTTATTGATTTTTATTACTTTATATTTTTCAGATAAAACATCACCTTCATTTACATTTTTGAGACCATTCTCATAGATTTTTGCTCTTAAGCTACCTGCGCCAGAAGACATAATTGCAACTAATTTCACACCTTCTGGTATGAAAGAGTCTACTCCCAGAGACTTTTCTAACGTTCTGTTCTCAATTCTTAGTTTCAACATGAGATTTTCACGTTGAAGTCTCTGGTATTCCATTAGTTCATCTTTATATTTTTCTATATTTATCTCATTGAGAATATCATTTTTTTTCTGTTCTTCTTTATTTACTTCTGTATGCAATGATGCTGTTGCTTCGTTTGCAAAAGAAACATTAGAGAAAATAAACAATGAGATGAAAAAATATTTTAGCATGGTATTACATACTCCCCCAGAATTTACCATCAATTTTCCACTCTCCAGATGCATGATCATATTCAATTTTTGAAATAATCAGACCACTGATCCGTTTTAGTATAGGAATTATAAGTAATGGATTATTAGACAAATTGATCTTAAAGTTAACACTATAAATATCACCTCTGTCACCAGACATTACGGGTTGCCCAATATCCACAGGAAAGAAGCTTTCTTCAAATGAATCTTCGATATATTTTTTTATATCATTAACATTCAACAACATATCATCTTTCATTTTTTCTACAGGATACTTTTCAGTATGTAACCTCCATGAGAATACAGCCTCATCTTTTGATATATTGCTGATGTCAGGATATTCATGTGCGGAAAAAAATTCATTAGCAAATGATAGCCACAAACTAAGACCATCGTTTCTCTTGACTGTATAGGAAATATTTCCCTCATTGCAGGTCGCAACTGATTCTGGCATCCATCCAGGTACAGAAGCAGCGACAACCCGTTTTTCCGTAACAGCATTCATACAGCTTAACATCAGAGATAATGGTTTACTCACTCCAGACCATGGCGTATCCAGAGATTCCAGCTTTTTCTCCAGTACAGGCACCTCGTTAACAGTTATTTCACTTTCTTTATATTCCAGATACCATGAAATACCTGTATAAAGCAGAAAGAATATGATAGTAACACATAAACCGATCATTAACACAGGAATAAAACTACTTAATCCCGTTTCTTTTATTTTAATTCCCTTCTGATTTATCAGGCTGCCAAGTTCAACAGTCTCCCCTAAACCAGAATCTGCATCACTGTAGATCTGATCCCAGTCAGAATGATACGCAACAAAATTAACAAAGTAGTTTCTTGCTTCTTCCTTTACCTGAAAGGCCTTATCGAAAAGAACCAGTCCTGATTTATTAACACCTAAAACAACCCAGATATTGTCATCTGTAGGTAAGAATAAACAATATGACTGCCCATCAAATCCAATAGCAGAGGCAAGAGAAATCATGCCTCTTTTATGTCCTAATGATTTATCTGCAAGAGCAAACTGTTTAACGCCGTTGTTTATTAACTCTACGTATAAATTAGTATTAACGAGAGCCATGTTTTTTTTCAGCTCAAGAGATGCTTCACTACCAGAGAAAGAATCCCCCCATAATAAATTTACAGCATAGACATTACCATCAATGTCTACTGTTCCCGGTATATTCGTGTTTCCCTCTGTCATTGCCCGGCCTTAACGTCAATAATTCTTGGGGTGATGGAAATAATTTTTATCTCTCGACTGTCTTTACCATTTCGTGAACCACCCAGTAATTTAAAGCCTGGTTTTCCTAATCCAGAATCCGAGACTTCATTGCGTTTCTGCTCATAGCCAGCCAGAATCAGGGTATTGCCATTCTTAAGAAGGCTTGACTGAACAAATGTCGTTGAATCCACGTTTGGTAGCTGAATTATTGTTCCATTAACTGTAGCCTGATCAAAACCATCATTACTTCCTACTAGAGAGGAAATAGTGATCCCATATTGCAACAGAATATTTCCATCTTCACCAACTGATGGTAACAGGTTCATCAGAAAACCCGTAGTTACAGATGACGTTGACGCACTGGAAGTCGTTGATGTTTGTCCCATTACTGTTCCAATCTGAGAAACATACGTTCTGTCATTACCAACTTTTAAAGGTACAGGTTGACCGGACATTGTTGTCACCGCAGCAGATGTAACAACGCTTACCTTACCTGACGTGGCCAACAGGTTTAGTAATACCTGATTGTTTGAATTACCATTTCCGTTCAGGAATCCAGTTATTGTCGGAGTTCCACTTGCAGCAGGGAAATTCGACGTAATAGAACCCAGAACTCCACCATTTCTGGTTAACAATGCCTGCAGAGACATTGACAGATTGCTTACATCAGATGTAGATACAGAGTATACAGCAACATCAATAGTAACCTGACGTTCTAATTGTTTATTCAGCTTTTGAATATACTCACTAACGCGCTTCATATTCTGCGCGGAAGTTCGAACGATTACAGATGATGTACTGGTAGAAAGTGTATATGTACCTTCATCACCAAGAATCAATTTGATTGATTCTTCAATATCTTTCCAGACATCAAGAGATACACTTACATCCAATTGTGAGTCGCTACTGGAGCTACTGCTTCCGGAACCGGAACCGGAACCGGAACCGGAACTATCAGAACTGATCGTATTTTTTGTTGTGTATACACTGGGTAACACACTAATACTGAAACTTTTCGTTTCTTCTGTCGAAAAAACAAGACGACCATGTTCATAAGTCCAGAACAAATCATAGTTCAATGCAATTTTATCCAAAAATGCGGATAAAGGACCTGTATAATCAACATCCATCTGCATATTTCCTGTAGATGAATTCACGATCAAATTCAGAATATTTGTCCCTGAGCGCTCAGCTGTATCTCCTGTAGCTTTGTTAAGATTATCAGAGATAACATTTGCGTTCGTCGCGGTACCCACATTCGAACGTTTGAAATTCTTTTCTACAGGAATTTTCGTCGCATCCTGAATAAGAGCGATAATATTATCCAACCCCATAGGAATATTTGTTCTGAGAGTCACACCATTTGAAGATTCAAATCTTCCTGGTAAAGGGTCGCCATGAAAAGTTTGTACTTCTTTATGACCGAGATATATACCTTTATTTCTATTGACAAGATCTGTATTTTTAAAAAGAGAAATATTTCTGGATTTTTTCATCTGTAATGCTGAATCATCCATAATCTGATTGACATCTTTCAAACTCTTATTATAGATATCTGTACCTGAACACGCTGTTAGCGCCGGTAGCATAAGATATAATCCGATACGCCGCATAAAAATTATATTCCAGAATCTGATTTAACTAAAATAACTCTATTACCATCAAAAATGCGAACAAAAACCTTAGGCTGAACATCTCCCATTGAAACCAAAAGGTTTTTAATAGCATCATCAATGTTCATGTTTTTGAATTCGGCAGAAGCATTAATTACATAATTACTTTTAGCTTCCCATACCACTTCCCAGCCATTAGATACTGCCCAGTCGGATAGTATACCATACAGAGTTTGGCCTTTTTTTACACTCCAGTTATTCTTCAAACCGCTCTTAACCTGTTCTGACTTCAACATGCTGTCTTGAGATGAATTATGAGGAGTCAATGTCTGATACGCCTGCACATTACAAGTTATAGCGAATAAAGAAAATATCAACAGACCATATTTTAGTTTATTATGCACTATATATCCTCTCATCCACCTTCCACCTTGTAATAAGATGAAAGGTAGATTCTTTTATTTCATAAAATAAGTTACGCTATTGGCAGAGGTATTGTCGGAACACCAATCTGCAGCTTCTGATGGACTAATAGCCTCTTTTTTAGAATGACCAGAAGAAGAGCCAGTAGCACCAGAATTATTAAGCGCATCAGTATTAACACCATATCCGGCAGCTGATGTACCTAAATTTAAAGTTGCAAGGCTAATACAAGCTGATTTTGGTAGCTGGGTAAGCTTAAGCCGATAACCATAACCACTATTATTAGCGGGAGCACTGAACACATTTAAATCACCACCAAATGGATTCATAATCTTATTATTTTTCTTGTAATTATCAGGTATCGCAGAGGAATTTGTAAGAACACTTTCTGTCAATCCGCTATAATCACTTTGCCCAATATATAGACCATTAATTGCTGAAGTTGCACTCATTACTTCAGAAATAGCTGCTTGTGTTTTATTTGAATCTGATGCTGACTGATAGTAAAACATAACACCGGCAGTAACTGTAGCCGCCAGAGCCAAAACCATTGCTGATTCAATCAACGATAAGCCTTTTTCTTCTTTTTTATTATTGATTTTCGGATGATTAAAAATTAGGCGCATAAACCAGAACTCCTGATATTTAAAATGTGATTGTTTAAAATTCGCGTCTAGCGATGTAACTATGTTATCAAAAAAAAAAACGCGCACACACACAAGAGAGGTAAAATGTTATTTTTATATCCACCCAGTCAAGTCCGCTCAACACATTTGTGCGGGATTTCTTATATCCGCCATTCTTAATTGATTGATAATTTATTAGTTTGCCACCATCTTATCAGTGGATAACTTATCGGTTATAAATACAAATAAGCCATACAACTAACAGATGAACAAACTTAACATATTTTTATCTCATTTTTGTCAGTATACCCCCGCCATTCATCAATGAACGAAAAAAATGGCGTCAAAAACCAAAAAATTACTACATGTGTGTCATAATTAATTATCTTTATATTCCTTTTGTATATAAACTCCTTCAGAAGAGAGATTGCAACCACGGTAAGTCGTATGATCTATAGTTTTCAAATCCTGCACTCCATGTTTTTTATATAAACTAAGCACAGAATCGTAAAATTTATCATTTGGTTTATAATTATAATAGGTTATTATTTTGCCATTATGTCTACAATGCATAACGTTATTATTAACTGTGTAACCGTCATTCTCCAGCCGACTTTGCAATAATTCAGTGCACGTCGTATTAATGTCTGAACATTTGCCTTTGTGTTCAGCAATAATCTTCCCGATATATTCAGATGATGTTAAAACATCCTCCAGAATAGCTTGCTCATCTGCGATTTTCTTTTGTTTTTGCATATATAAAGACGCATCCATATGCACAGAGTAGTTAAGTATGGATATCATAAGTGTAAATAATCCAACCCAAAAATAAAGCATATAACTATATCCTGAACAAGAGAGCTGCGTTGACAGTTCCTGAGGCCGACGACGAAAACCCGATATCCGCAAGAGACACATCAGCACGAAGAAAAGAAACATATTTCATTTTATTACCAATAACATACCCACATGAATCTTTTACCAACATGCATATCATAAAAATTTCATCAATTTTTTTTTGTCCTTCTCGAATTATTAAATAATAACCAGCACTCTTATAGATCTGATACCCCTGCTTTTCCTTGGTGTTATTGTATATTTCTATCTGCTCTCTCATTAACCGCAGTTCATTTGCCACATCTCTTGCAGCATTAAATGTTTTGTTCAAATGTAATATATATGAAGATATATATAAAAAAAATAATGATGAAATTAAAACTACACAAACCTCAATAATGCTAATTCCGTTTTGTTTATTCATTCCATTCCTCCAGTATCAATTAAGCACCTCTTAACATAAGAGGTTTCTTTTGGTATTATCGCCATAACTTCAATTTGTTCTTTTTTCGGAAGAGCAGGAAAATCCTCTGATTTAATTTTTATACGACTATTATAAGAATATACATAACCGTCTTTTATTTGTGCTGTTCTGAAACCCAGAAAACTCACTCCTGCCCCCGATTCTTTTGGCTTGTTATCCTTTGTTAAAAGAAGTAACCCATCACTTTTATCCGTTGTATAAAACTTTATGTTTTTGGCTAACATTGAAGTTTTATATTCACCTGGCAAATATTCTTTCAAAGCATCTAATAAAACTTCTTTTTTCATGTCCTGCTTATTTTTCGATAAATAAGAATCAAATGCATTCAGATACTGACAAATAATAGCAGAGCGCTCTCGTGATAAATATATTCCATCTTCTGTTTTTGATGTTTGCCACATAAAAAACATTGCGCTGGATAACAGCGTACTCGCCAGAGACACTTCTATCAAAGAAAGACCCAGTTCATTAATCTGAGAGTAATACTTTTTTATAGAAATGATATGTTGCTTTTCCATTCGATTCATCTTTTTTTAACTGTTCATATTTGCTCAATGGCACCGTCCACTCACCCAGAACAGAGACTATATTTTTATTTTTATCATCAGGATATCCATAGATAGACGCTGTTCTTTTAACAAACGATTCAATTGAACCGTTCTCATTCTCACTCCTTAGATAAATTGCAAGTATTTCATATTTATTATTTTTACCAGAGATTTTATCTATTTTTATTTTAAGTTTGTCATTGTTGTATTTTTCAATATTAATTATATCTTCACAATTTCCTGCTGCTTTCTGATCACATTTATTCTGTATTTTCTGGGATATTTCGTTAAGAAGACTGGTTATTGTTGCTGCTGTATAGTTTTGCACTGTACTACTAATGATATTATTTATGCTAACTTGTATCCCCATAACAATGACAGTTGAAAGCATTATCACTACCACACTTTCAATTAAAGAAAATCCTTTCTCATTCACTGACAACCTCGGTTGTTAAAATAAAAAGTCTTTCACTTCTTATATAGATGGCATTACAATTGCTCTATTGCCAATAGAGCACCAGAATTTAAACTATTTTTGACTTTGTGGAAAAAGCCTCACAAAACATTGCCCTGTTAACACACCACTCAATATTATCCCTGTGACAGCAAAGAAGCGCTGCTTCTTTCCAGCATTCAGCAGCTGAGGTGTAGTTCATGACCCTCTCAAATTTCGATGCTTTCTTAGCAGCATGGTAAAACTTCATATTTCTTCTGTGTCTCATATTGTTGTATATGTCTTTTGATTTAGATAAACCAAGCCCTTACTAAAGCTCTTAGTGTAAGGCATACTGTACAATAATAAGCCGCAAAAAAAGATAAATAAATGAATTTATCAGCGCAGCCTAAAAATACTAAAAACATATCACTTGCTTGTGCTATAATGTTGCACCATACCTCTGTGATATAATTATCATTATTTGCTTATTTTTATATAGAGTAGAGCAAGGTCGCTCTCAAAAAGCACTTTCTTGTAGGCTGCCTAATTTTTATAAAAAGCTGATTCCTCGGCATGACTCAGGATATATATATGTTGATACCACATTTGGAATCCGATCAGATAAAGATAAATAACGTCAGAGTCCATAAGTACACAATCTTGTATACATCAAACTGCATTATGGATATTGACATCTCGGGAAAAACTTTTTTTTGCGACAGCAATAAATTTGTCTTTTTAGAAAGAGGGGTTAACTTGTCTGTCAGAATAAAGAAAATAGATATAGCTAAAAAACCATATTTTGTTATTCGGCTACATGAAGATATTCTTTTCTGTCTGAAAAATGTAATGGTTAACATTTATGGCCTCTCGCCAGAAGCACATCAAAGAACCAGTGAAAGCAAAGTGTTAATTTGTGATGAAGACAAATCTTCCAGAGAATTATTTGAAGAAATTCAAAAGAAAGATTTCAGTTTAAACATTGTTCCTGAATTGCTTTATTTTATTTCAAAACAGCAAAGCAGGAGGAAAATCGTCGAATCGATTTATATTTCATCTGTTACTTTTTTTTCGGATAAAATCAGAAGCGCCATTGAAAAGGATTTATCAAAAAAATGGAAACTGAATATTATAGCCGATGAGTTCAATGTATCAGAAATAACCATCAGAAAAAGACTCGAAATTGAGAACATATCGTTCAATCAAATACTGGTTCAAGCACGGATGACCAGAGCTGCAATACTTATTCTTGAAAACTCATATCAAATAGCACAAATATCAAACATGGTGGGGATATCCAGTACTTCATATTTTATTAGATTGTTTAATAAACATTTTGGTGTTACTCCAAAACAATTCGTTTCTTACTTCAGAGGATAATACCGATTAGGTTTTTCTTATGTGCAAACCAAGCGTCATTTCCAATCTGATAACAAAATGAAAATCTGAGTCCCCCTCCCGTAAGCGGGAGGGATTAGGAGTTACCTTCATATTCATTCCGTCACAAGCGGAATAGCTAATAAAACTACACACAATTACAGTGTGGTAGGGATATAACTTTCTTACGAAAGGAATTGCTGTAAAAGAGTTGACATCCGGGGGCAGTCAATGCTTTGACTTGCTCCAATCTTTCAAGGCTTCGGTTATCACTTAAGCCATTATTGATTCTGTCGCCTCAGTTACTCCTGCGACGACTGGCAATCCATAGCACTATGCAGGGGCCATTCGCTATGGTGCCCGAACGTCTCCGTAATGTTTTTGCTGCTGTTAAATCGTCTGGTTTGGTCATGATACTGATATAATCATCATTCCACGTCATCGTTTTCACGAAGCTTTCTGCTATTCAGTTACTCTCAGGGCTTCGCTCTGCCGTATTTTTCAAACTGACTGACGAAAAAATCGCTGAACTTACCCACGCTCTGCGACTTCAATGATAAGCTTGCAACAACTCAAGCCAGCAACCGTATTTCCAGTCTACGACAGGATCATCCCGCAGTATTTACTCTTTTCCTGCGATATCCCTCACCTGAAAAAAATTCCGAAGAGTGGAAATAATCTTAACCGCCCCGCGTTTCCTGGAGAGGATCTTATCTGTGAACTCAGGCTGCCAGATCATTGTTTCCGATGGAGGCATAATAAGCTTTTTCTGCTTCTGCCGGAGGAATATGGCCCGGCTTTTCCAGCAATCGTCGATTGTTATACCAGTCCACCCACGTGAGTGTGACCGCTCCACTTCTGTTTGGTTTTCCCCGCTCTTACGGTGTATTACCTCCGCTTTGTAAAGGCCATTGATGCTCTCCGCCACCGCGATGTCATACGGGTCGCCTGTACTCCCTGTTGATGTGTCAATGCCAAGATTATTGGCCGTTTTGGGGATGCGGACGATTTCCTGGACTGCTTTATCATTCCAGCCCGCATTGTTGGCGGTACATTTTGGGGCTGACGGCACCTGGCGATAATTTTATACGCCGCTCGTTATACCATCTGATGTAAGCATCCACTTGCTGCATGAACTTTTCTGGCGTGATGCCCGACCATTTACGCCCATAATACATTTCCGTTTTC
>OJJP01000339.1_pt1 | contig 22836 bp, 19 predicted proteins | sample 1596261 | NCBI WGS metagenome assembly OJJP01 (sample SAMEA4350154, study PRJEB24818) | metagenome | biome: human; feature: gut; material: faeces | place: Denmark | collected 2013-09
CCGAAGGCACGGAGATGGTCATGCCCGGTGACAACATCGACATGGAAATCACCCTGATTACCCCCATCGCTCTGGAGCAGGGCCTGCGCTTTGCTATCCGCGAAGGTGGCCGCACGGTTGGTTCCGGTGTCGTTGCTAAGGTCATCGAGTAATCCGCATTTTCAGGCGAAGCGCCGGTTGTGACGACCGGCGCCGCCTTCCCACGGATTTGTGATCCTGTCAGTTGAACTTCAGGATGATAAAACCGCATATTGCAATGGCAGGAGGTGTCCCACGTGGCAAATGCCGCCCGTACCAAGGTGTGTCTGGCCTGCACGGAGTGCAAGCAGCGCAACTACAACAACATGAAGAACAAGAAGAACACCCCGGATCGCATCGAGCTGAAGAAGTATTGCCCCTTCTGCAAGAAGCATACGGTTCATCGCGAGACGAAGTAAGCGCACCGACAACGTAAGGATGTGATAACGATGGCAGAGGAGAAAAAGGTTTCCGACCAGAAGCCGAATGTGTTCGTTCGCATTGGTCGTTGGTTCAAGAACCTCCCGGGTCGCATCGCGAAGTCCTTCAAGAACATGGCGGCTGAACTGCGCCTTGTGTCTTGGCCCAGCAAGAAGAAGTGGATCGCCTGCTCGGTGACCGTGCTTGTGTTCGTGCTGGTGATGAGCATTGTGATCGGCGCGCTGGATATGGGTGCGACCGCGCTCGTGAAGCTGATGATGTGATGCCCCGCTGTGCCTCTCCGTGCTTGAAAAGGCGCGGGGAGGCGGGGCGTCCACTACTTGCGCAGGGGGTTAGTTATGTCCGAGAAGAGCAATGAGGCGTGCTGGTACGTCGTTCATACCTATTCCGGGTATGAAAACAAAGTCAAGGATACGTTGGAGAAGTCCATCAAGAGCAGCAACATGCAGGATTACATTTTTGATGTCCGCGTGCCTGTTGAGGAAGTCTCCGAAATCCGCAAGGGCAAGCGTGTGAAGTCCACGCGCAAGGTCTTTCCGGGGTATGTGATCGTCAACATGGTTAAGACCAACGAGAGCTGGTATGTCGTGCGCAACACGCGCGGTGTGACGGGCTTCGTCGGCCCGGACGGTCAGCCTGTCGCCCTGACGCCCAGCGAGGTGGAAATGATGCTCAATCCCCAGTCCGTCGGCACGGCGTGCGATTTGGCAATCGGCGAAAGCGTCAAGATTGTCAGCGGCAGCTATGCCAACTTCAAGGGGACCGTGGTGGAAATCGACCAGATGCTGGGCAAGGTGCTGGTGAATGTGCAAATGTTCGCCAACCGCACCGGCGAGGTTTGGTTCAACATGGAGGACGTCAGAAAAGACGAGGACGAGGAGTAATCATCCGCTCGTTTTTCCCCCTATGCTTTTTTACGGTTTTCCGCGCTCATGATACAAATGGGTGCATGAAACAGAAGAAACGCCTGCTCACCGCTGCGGCGTGACTGAGCGGCTTTTCATGGCGGGTTCAACCGCCTTTCCTTGCGTCCGGCTTGCACGGACGCGACGTGGGAGGAAGTTGCAAATGCTTCCGCGTGACCACATTTTTTAGGAGGTGCCATTACAATGGCCAAGAAGGTTACTGCTTTCATCAAGCTGCAGGTTGCTGCCGGCAAGGCCAATCCTGCTCCGCCTATCGGCCCGGCTCTGGGTCAGCATGGCGTGAACATCCCCGGCTTCTGCAAGGAGTTCAACGAGCGCACCAAGAACGAAGTGGGTCTGGTGATTCCTGTCGTCATCACCGTGTATTCTGACCGTACCTTCACCTTCATCACCAAGACCCCGCCGGTTCCGGTGCTGATTAAGAAGGCGCTGAATATCGAAACTGCTTCCGGCCGCCCCAACCGCGACAAGGTTGGCCAGCTGACCAAGGAACAGCTCCGCAAGATTGCTGAGACCAAGATGCCCGACCTGAACGCCGCCAGCATCGAGGCTGCTATGTCCATGGTCGCCGGCACGGCGCGCAGCATGGGCGTCACCGTCGAGGAGTAATCACTCGGCGCATCAGCAATTTGCCTGGGGCATAAGTGCCCCGTGAACAATGTGGGAGGACGAAAGTGCCGTTAATACCACATGGGAGGAATATTGAAATGAAGCATGGCAAGAAGTATCAGGACAGCGTGAAGCTGATTGACCACCTGAACCAGTACGATCCCGATCAGGCCGCGCAGCTGGTCGTCAGCACCGGCAAGGCTAAGTTCGACGAGACGGTGGAAGTTTCCATCCGTCTGGGCGTTGACCCCCGTCACGCTGACCAGCAGGTTCGCGGCGCGGTCGTTCTGCCCCATGGCACTGGCCGCTCTATCCGCGTGCTGGTCATCGCTAAGGGCGCGAAGGCTGATGAAGCCCGCGCGGCTGGCGCTGACTACGTCGGCGATCAGGACATGATCACCAAGATCCAGACCGAAAACTGGTTCGACTTCGATGTCTGCGTGGCTACCCCTGATATGATGGGTCTGGTCGGCCGCATCGGTCGTGTCCTCGGCCCGAAGGGCTTGATGCCGAACCCGAAGTCCGGCACCGTCACCATGGATGTGACCAAGGCCATCACCGAGATTAAGGCTGGTAAGGTGGAGTATCGTCTGGACAAGACGGCCATCATCCACTGCCCCGTTGGCAAGGTCTCTTTCGGCGCGCAGAAGATTCAGGAGAACCTGACTGCCCTGATGGAAGCCATCAACAAGGCGAAGCCCGCCGCGGCGAAGGGCGTCTATGTGCGCAGCCTGTACATCAGCAGCACCATGGGTCCGTCCGTCCGCGTGAACCCGCTGAAGTTCTGATGAATTGACCTTCATCAAGACCGCTTTCGATTCGTCGAGGGCGGTCTTTTTTGGATTTTAGGCGGAGCAGCACAAAAAGGCTGACAGCCTTCTGACTTTGTGGTCAAGGGCTGTCAGCCATTGTTTTTTGGAAATGGTACACTAATACTATTTCCAGATTCAACTGCACCATCTGCTTGCGCCTTTTCCTTTCTGGCGTCCGCTCATTCCACTTAGCGTAGCGCTGCTACGCTGCGTTTCATTCACGTTAGCCAGAATGAAAAATTCGCGGCGCATCTTGGTGCATTTTTATCTGGAAATAGTATAACTATACGGCGTTTCGATAAAGTTCAAGAAACATGGGCGTGTGCTGCGAGGGGGTCAAGGGGGCGACCGCAGACATTCGTCTGTTTTCATTGTCCCCTTGTCGCCTCCGCAGAGGCGAAATTCCTGCGCAATGCTGCCAATCCATACAGAAAGAGTATAAAGGCACCACCGCACAATTCGGCGGCGCGTCTGGCGATGTCCTTTCCGTCATCTGCATCATGCAAATTTCTCGATTTACCGCCAGTAAACCTTCGAAATTTGCATTTGCATCTGACGAAAAATCCATTCGCCAGCCGACCACCTCATTTGTGCGGTGTTACCTAAAATCAGTGTAGCGGATACACCTTCAGCCCCTCCGCGCCAGCGATGCTGACCGCTTTCGTCAGCAAATCCCCTTCCGCTTCCAGCGCCGCCCAGAATGTGCCGCCGTTCGCGAACACCTCGATGACACCGCGGTCGAGAATCACGCGAATCGGCTCATTGACGTCCAGATGCGCGTCTGCCGCATCCTGCCCCAGCACAGGCTGAATGTGCAGACGTGCATTCTCCGCCGTCAGCACCGTACCGCCAAGGGTCAGCGTCAGCGGCTGATTCGGCTTGCAGCGGAAAAGCAGCTCACACGGCGTGTCCGCCAGCGGGAATTCTGCCGAATCGCTCCTGCGTGGCAGGAAGAGCGGCTCGCCGCGCACAGCATCCAGTTCCCGCACGGGCTGGAAGGCAAGGCGGATGCCATCCGGCGTGCGGCGCAGGAAAAGCTCCGCCGGAATCGCCATCATGCTGTGGAAACCGCGCGTGTCATCCTTCATCCGCAGCCATGCGACGCTGATGACGCGCTCAGGCACGTTCGCGTAGGTCTGCGCAGCGTAGGGGAGGCGGGTCGCATAGGCCATCAGGACGGGCGTTTCGGGCGTGAAGCGGAATCCGTCAAACGCACCGAGCATGTAGTAACCATCCGCAGACCAGAACACCCACTTGTCAGCGCCGTCGATGGGCAGGCGGAACAGGTCGGGGCACTCCCACATGCCGTCGGCGTTCAAGCGGCTGGCTTCCGTCCAGTGGAGCAGGTCAGGGGAGCGGAAAATCGCGAATTCGCTGCCGTCGAGGTACAGCACCATGATGTACGCGGCGGATTCGGGATGATAGAAAACCTTCGGGTCGCGGTTTCCCCCGGCGATGTGCGGCAGAAGGAACGCGTCGGAGCGGGTGAGCGTTTCGCCGCCGTCGCGGGAAATCATTAGGCGCTGCGTGTGCAGATTCCCCGCCTGCTTTGACCATTCGTTCGATCCGCCCGCCGCGGTGTAGTAGAACAGCAGCGTGTTTTTTCCCAACCCGGACGCATTTTCCGCGTCACAGAACGCGCTGCCCGAATAGACCGTGCCGGTGTCATCGGGCGCGGCAGCAACGGGGCGGTGCGTCCAGTGCAGTAAATCGCGGCTGACGGCGTGCCCCCAGTGCATATTCCCCCAATTCAGCCCGAACGGATTCCACTGATAGAACAGGTGGTATGCCTCGCCGACGCGAATCAGACCGTTCGGGTCGTTGTGCCAGCCGAACGGGGGCGTGAAGTGCAGCAGCGGGCGGTTATCCGGCGCGTACACCGGGGGTTCGTCGGAGACAGAAATGCCGGACAGCAGGGCATCATCCGCATCACTGGAGAGAACTTCCAGCGTCTGGCGGAACCACGCGGACGCATCCATGCAGCCGACGAAATCAGCGTCATCCGGCGCGCAGAGGCGAACATCCGCCTCCTGAACTTTCTGCCCGGCAAGCAAGAAATGCAGCTTGCAGAGGGGCGCATCGCGGCGTGTCGGGAAGAGCAGAAACGGGGCAGTAATCGAAATCATCATCGGAAAACGACCTCCTTACAGCAGATTGTAAAGGCGAAAAGGGCGGATGTCAAGGCTTTATGCGTGCGGTTTGCATTTTTGTTCTGAAATTTTCCCGAAACGTCTCTTGACGAAAGCGCACGAAACAGCTACAATAAAGTGTCTTAATGTGTTCTGACGGAGCGAAAGGGGTTAGGGACATGAGCACGAAGTTTATTTTTGTCACTGGCGGCGTTGTTTCCTCGCTGGGCAAGGGCATCACGGCGGCGTCACTGGGGCGTCTGCTGAAATGCCGCGGTCTGCGCGTTTCCATCCAAAAATTTGATCCGTATATCAACGTTGACCCCGGTACGATGAGTCCGTATCAGCACGGCGAAGTGTTCGTGACGGACGACGGCGCGGAAACTGACCTCGACCTTGGTCACTACGAGCGCTTTATTGACGAATCCCTGACGCAGGCGGCAAACGTGACCTCCGGCCGCGTCTACAAGACCGTTATCGACCGTGAGCGGCAGGGCGGCTACCTCGGTGCGACGATTCAGGTCATCCCGCACATCACCGACGAAATCAAGCGCAACATCCTCCTTGTCTCCAAGCAGGAAAACGCGCCGGACGTGGTGATTACCGAAATCGGCGGCACGGTTGGCGACATTGAGAGCCAGCCGTTCCTTGAGGCTATCCGCCAGATGCGCGCGGAAGTTGGCTTTGAAAACAGCCTGTATATTCACGTTACCCTCATCCCCTTCCTGAAGGCGGCAGGTGAGCTGAAAACGAAGCCCACGCAGCACTCCGTCAAGGAACTCGGCGGCATCGGCATCAGCCCGGACATTCTTGTTTGCCGCTGTGAACACGAAGTGCCCGCTGAAGTACGCGCGAAGATTGGCCTGTTCTGCAACTTGCCGGCGGATCGCGTGTTCCAGAACCTGAATGCCCGCTCCATCTACGAAGTGCCGCTGATGCTGCACAAGGAAGGGCTGGACGAGAAAGTCTGCCAGCTGCTGGGACTGACGGGCTTGAGCTGTGACTTGACCGAGTGGGAGACCATGGTTGAGCGCCAGCTGAACCCCATCCGCGAGACGACGATTGCCCTTGTCGGCAAGTACGTCGAGCTGCCGGATGCCTATCTGTCCATTGTCGAGGCGCTGACGCACGGCGGCATTGCGCATCAGGCGAAGGTACACATCAAGTGGGTGCAGTCGGCGGATTTGACGCAGGAAAATGTGGCGGAGGCGCTGGAAGGCTGCCACGGCATCCTCGTGCCGGGCGGATTTGGTCAGCGCGGCTTGGAGGGCAAGATGATTGCTATCCAGTACGCCCGTGAACACAAGATTCCGTTCCTTGGCATTTGCCTGGGGATGCAGATGGCGGTTATCGAATACGCCCGCAACGTGCTGAACCTGCGCGGCGCAAGCTCCACCGAGCTTGACCCCAACACGCTCTATCCGGTGATCGACCTGATGGCTGATCAGAACCTCGATATGCTGGGCCACACGATGCGTCTTGGCAAGTACCGCTGTGCGCTCAAGCATGACACGAACAGCTACAAGGCGTATGCGCAGGAGGAAATCTGGGAGCGCCATCGCCATCGCTATGAATTTAACAATGATTACCTGACCCGCTTTGAAGAGGGCGGCATGACCATTGCGGGCAAGAACCCTGACCGCAATCTGGTGGAGATTGTTGAGATTCCCGACCATCCGTGGTATGTGGCGGTGCAGTTCCATCCGGAATTGAAGAGCCGTCCGAACCGTCCGCATCCGCTGTTCCGCGATTTTGTCGGCGCGGCGATCAAGCATCAGGAGCAGGTTTAACAAGCAAAAGCGGCGTTTCCAGCAATGGGAGCGCCGCTCTTTTGGGATTACGGGGTCGGTTTTACCGCGATAAATTCCAGTAACATAGTTGGCGAAGGGCGAAGGGGTCAAGGGGGCGACCGCAAAGCCCCCTTGTCGCGCTCGCAGGCGCGAAATCCCTGCAACAAGAAAAATCAAGCCGCTTAGATGTGGATGCGAAGCAGTCCAGAGGGCGACCGCAAAGCCCTCTGGTCGCCTCCGCAGAGGCGAAACCCATGCAACAAAAAAGACCAGCAGCAAGAGAACCATTTCTCTCGATGCTGGTCGGTCGCGCCCATTTGGCGCGACAATGTGCGAGTGGTAGGTAAAGCAAGTTGGGGGCGCATCTGCGGATGCGCAAAGTTACTGGCAGGGACGCTTCGCTGCCTGCACCTTTGTTGGGCGCGTTTGGCGAAATGGTCACCCGAGGAACAGTTGGGGCGTTGCCCCAAACCCCACAAGGGAGCTCCGCCCCTTGACCCCGCAAGGGGGATTCCCCCTTGACCCTTTTTTGGCGACCCGGCTTGGTCGCGCTTCCTTGATTGAACTTTTCAGCGGCTTTTCTTTTACTTTTTATCCAGTTCAGACGTGCAGTGCGGGCAGCGCGTCGCCTTAATCGGAATCTCGCTCAGGCAATAGGGGCACTTTTTCGTCGTCGGCGCGGCGGGCGCAGCGGGCTTCTTCCCGATGCTCATCAGCGCGTTAATCCCCTTCAGCAGCACAAACAGCACCAGCGCCGTGATGAAGAAATTCACCACCGTCGTCAGGAACGACGCAAACGCCGCGCCGAATGTCCATGCCACACCGTCGGAAATGTCGCCGGGGCCGCCGGTGAAAATCAGCGATAGCAGCGGATTGATGAAATTCGTCGTCAGCGCCGTGACAATGCCGGTGAATGCGCCGCCGATGATGACGCCGACCGCCATGTCCATCACGTTGCCGCGCAGGGCGAACTTCTTAAACTCTTCGATGAACTTTTTCATGGGGAAACCCCCTCCTCCCAATTTGATACTGTCAGTATAACACGCAGGACGGCCAGTTGCAAGCGCTTGCGGCGCGAAAAAAACGAAAAGAGGATGCAGAATGACGAAGAATCAATGGATTGCGGATGGATTGCTGCTGGCAGCGGCAATTATCTGGGGGTCAGCGTTCGCAGTGGTGAAAAATACGCTGGACAGTGTGCCGCCGTCGATGATGATTGCGCTGCGCTTCGGCATTGCGGCGCTCATCAGCGGCGTGATTCTCCGCAAGCACCTGCGGGGGCTGACGCGCGGACAGGTGCTGATGGGGCTGCTCGTCGGCGTACTGACCGGGCTGGCGTACATTGTGCAGACCATTGGATTGCAGGACACGACCGCCGGGAAGAATGCGTTTCTGACGACGATTTACGTCCTGCTGGTGCCGTTCGGCAGTGCGGTGCTGTTCCATGAGAAGCTCAGCAAGCGGCGATATGTCGCGGCGGTGCTGATGCTGCTGGGCATCGGCATCCTCTCGCTGGACGGCGAAAGCGGCGGACTGAATCGCGGCGACGTGCTGACGCTGGTGTGCGGCGTGCTGTATGCGGCGCAGATTATCTCCGTCGGGCGCTGCAATGAACGCATGGATACTTATGCGCTGATTGTGCTGGAGTTTGCGTTCGCGGCGCTGACGGGGCTGTGCTGGTCGCTGGCGACGGAGCGGGGGATGCCGATACAGTGGAACATGCAGTCCATCGGCGGCATTTTGTATGTCGCGGTGTTCTCAACCATGTTGGCATCGTCCTGCCAGAATATCGCGCAGAAGCTCGCACCGACGTCTCATGCGGCGTTGCTGATGAGCCTCGAATCCGTGTTCGGGGCGCTGTCCGGCGTGATTTTTCTGGGCGAAAAGCTGACCATCCGAATGGGACCGGGCTTTCTGGTGATTTTCGCGGCGGTGGTGCTGAGCGAAACGACGGCATCATCAAAAAAAATTCACGGAAAATGTATGAATATGCATTGACAAGCGGAAAATTCTGCGCTATACTATGCACTGTTCCCCGGAAGCGCTCCGGCGGACAATAAAATCGTGAAAAACCTGTTTTCAGGAGGATGGTAACAATGAAGAAGCTGCTGAGTGTGGTTATTGCTCTGATGATGATGGTGACGTTCGTGTTCGCGGAAGAAGCCGCGCCCGCGGAAGTCAAGACCTTGTACGCAGGTGTGCTGACGGTTGGCTGCGAAGCCGGTTATCCGCCTTTCGAGATGGTTGCGGATGACGGCGAATCCGTTGTCGGTCTGGACATGGACATCATGGCGGCTGTGGCGGAAAAGCTGGGCTTGCAGATGCAGGTTGTGACGACCTCCTTTGACGGCATCTTCGACGGCATCGGTGTGAACTACGACGTGGTTTGCTCCGCCGTGACCATCACGCCTGACCGTATGCAGAACATGCTGTTCTCCCTGCCCTACATCACCAACTATCAGGCGGTGGTTGTGCCGGCGGACAAGGACGTGGAAATCAATTCCTTCATGGATTTGGACGGCTATGTCATCGGTGTGCAGAAGGGCACGACCGCGGACATCCTGATGGGCGACTATGAATCCACCCAGACCATCAACGTGACCGTGGTGGCGAACGACAAGCTGAGCAACTGCTTCACCCAGCTGACCAACGGCGAAATTCAGGCGGTTGTGGTGGACAGCGGCGTTGCGGAAAGCTATGTTGCGAAGAATCCGGAACTGTACAAGATTGTCTATCAGGACATGACCGAAGGTGAGCAGTTCGCCATCGCGATGGGTCTGAACGACACCGACATGCAGGCCGCCATCAATCAGGCGATGCAGGAACTGGAAGAAGACGGCACGCTGAAGGAAATCTACGAGTACTGGTTCGGCGCGGAGTCCGAGGAAACTGCGGAGTAATCAGCCAACAGCCGCAAACAATCCGCACCTGCCGGGTGGAAACATCCCATCCGACAGGGCGCGGTTTTTTGTGTGAGAAGGGAATCCGCTGACCATGCGGCGGGAAAGGAATCGGATATGAAGGGAAAAATGCCCGCAAAGCTGTTCCGGGTCGATCGGTGGCAGCGGAAAACAAAAATCGTCGTCAGCATTGTGCTGCTCGTCCTCATCGTCGTTGGGATTCTCTCGACCATGATGCCCACGCGCGAGGAAATGCTGGCGAACACCTCGGAAGCCATGCAGCAGCGCCTGGCGGAGGATGCGCAGAGCACCCGCAAGCGCTTGACCATTTCCTATAACCCGCTGTTCTGCGTCAGCTATCTGTCCGTCTCGTCCAGCGGGCGCGACGTTGTGTCGGAAAGCTACGTTGGCTTCTGCAACCAGATTATTCCGGCGAACGATGGTGCAATGCAGGTCGTCGGACAGATGATTAACTACACCTACCGGATGCTCGGCGGCGGCCGCAACCTGATGTACGGCGCAAAGCTGACCATCCTGCTGACGACCATCACCGTGTTCTTCGGCTTGATTCTGGGCACCCTGCTGTCGCTGGGCAAGATCAGCAAATTCAAGCCGCTCAGCAAGATTTGCAGCGGTTACATCTTCTTCTTCCGCGGCACGCCGCTGCTGATTCAGCTCTTCGTCGTCTACTTCACGCTGCCCAAGATCTTCGACTTCTCGTGGACGGGGCTGTTCAGCGCCTATGGCACAGACGCAACCTACATGGGTTCGTTCCTTGCCTCGTGCATCACGTTCAGCCTGAACTCCGGCGCGTACTGCGCGGAAATCGTCCGCGCGGCGATTCAGTCCATCGACAAGGGTCAGCATGAAGCCGCGAAAGCCCTCGGCATGACCTACTGGCAGACCATGTCGCACATCGTCATCCCGCAGTCGATTCGCCGGATGATTCCGCCTGTCTGCAATGAGTTCGTCATGATTCTGAAAGATGCGTCGATTGTGTTCGCGATTTCTTTGCAGGACATCACGACGATTGCCAACAACATCCGCACCAGCGAAGGCTCGAACCTCGTCTTTATCCCTGCGCTGATTCTCTATCTGATTATCACCGCGCTGTTCACGTTCATCTTCAACAAAATCGAGAAGAAATTCTCGGTGTACGAATAAGGAGGTGTCCCGATGGAAAATCAGGAAGCGTTCATGCTGGAAACGCAGCATGTTTCCAAACATTACGGCAAGCTGGAAGTCTTGAAGGACATCAACCTGCAAGTCAAAAAGGGTGAAGTCATTTGCCTGATTGGCCCGTCCGGCGCGGGCAAATCCACCTATCTGCGCTCGCTGAACCAGCTGGAGACGATTACGGGCGGCAAAATCTTCATCAAGGGGCATCTGCTGCTGCACCGCGAGCATGACCACACGGTCGAGCGCATCGACAAGAAGACGCAGCAGCAGCTTCTGCTGGAAATGGGCATGTGCTTTCAGCGCTTCAACCTCTTCCCGCACAAGACGGTGCTGGACAACGTGATGATGTCGCCGATTATCGTCAAGCACGAGGACAAGGAACAGGTACGTCAGGAGGCGCTGACGCTGCTTGACCGCGTTGGCTTGAAGAGCAAAGCGGATGAATATCCGAACCGCCTCTCCGGCGGACAGCAGCAGCGCGTGGCGATTGCGCGCGCCTTGGCGATGAAGCCGGAAATCATGCTCTTTGACGAGCCGACCTCCGCCCTTGACCCGGAGCTGGTTGGCGAGGTGCTGAACGTCATGAAAGACCTTGCATCCGAGGGCATGACGATGCTGTGCGTGACGCACGAAATGGGCTTTGCGAAGGAAGTATGCAACCGCGTGCTGTTCATGGCGGACGGTTACATCATCGAGGAAGGCACGCCGACGCAAGTGTTTGAAGACCCGCAGAATCAGCGCACGAAGGCGTTTTTGCGGTCGGTGCTGAATGCGTAATACTATTTCCAGATTCACCTGCGCCATCTGCTTGCGCCTTTTCCCTTCTGGCGTCCGCTTATTCCACTTAGCGTAGCGCTGCTACGCTGCGTTTCATTCACATTAGCCAGAATGAAAAATTCGCGGCGCATCTTGGCGCATTCTTATCTGGAAATAGTATAAATTATGAAAGAACCCACTGTGGAGGTTTGAAACTCCCAGTGGGCTTTCTTTATGCGGCTGTCAGTGGAAATGCATACCTCGTGGATAAACACGCGGGCATAGTATGCCAATGCGCACAACTCAATCGCGCAAAAGGGTCAAGGGGCAAAGCCCCTTGCGGAGTCCAGAGGCAGAGCCTCTGGCGTTCCCCATCAGAATATCAAGTCCATGCTCCGCAGTTTTTCGCGAAGCCAGCTTTCGGATAGGCCGGATTTCTGCGACATTTCGCGAATCGTTAAGCCCGATAGGTACGCGTCAGACAGTACCTCCGGGTCGCTAAGGTTGTCCCAGTCGATGTCCGGGATGACCGGCGCGGGCGGGGGCGTGTAGACGGGCTTGGGCGGCATCGGCTTGGGGGCGGTGCGCACCGGGTTGCGGAACGCGGCGGACTGCGCACGCTCTGCCAGCAGCTTCACATTCGCCTTCATCTTCCGTTCCTGCGCCACATACGGGCGAATCACCTGAAGGAAAGCTTCGCCGTAGCGCGCGGTTTTGATTTCGCCCATGCCGCTGACGCTCCGCATTCCTTCGAGCGTTTCCGGCTTGCGCCGCACCATGGACGTTAGGGTTGCGTCGCTGCAAATGATGAACGGCGCAACGTGATAGAGCTTCGAGAGCGCCAATCGCACCTGCCGCAGCTGCTCGAACAAATCGCCGCCTGCCGGGGCTTCGATTTTCCCGATGCTGCCGACCTTCTCCGCCGTCGCCTGCTGCCCCAGATGTGCGCCGTCCGCTCCTCGCCGCCGCTGCCGGGCGATTTCCTCCGCCTCGCCGTAGCGCGCGCCGCAGCAGGCGCTGCAATGCCCGCAATCCTGCGCGGTATTCTCCCCGAAGTACCGCAGGATAAACGCCCGCAGGCAGCCGGGCTTCGTGCAGTAATCCACCATTCGGTTCAGGCGGTTCATGTCCTGATAGCGCACCGCCGACTGCTCCGCCGCCGTCATGTTCTCGTTCGGCTCTGTGTGCTCAATCATCCACTTCGCGGTGAAAATGTCCGACCCGTTGTACAGCAGGATGCACTCCGCCGCCTCGCCGTCGCGTCCGGCGCGCCCCGCCTCCTGATAGTACGCCTCCATCGAGCGCGGCATTTGGTAGTGAATGACAAACCGCACGTTGGATTTGTCGATGCCCATGCCGAACGCGTTCGTCGCGACCATCACTGGGCAGGTGTCGTACTGAAATTTCTCCTGATTCTCCTTGCGCTCCTCGTCGCTCAATCCCGCGTGATAGCGCGTCGCGTCGATACCCGCGCGAATCAGCTTGTCGCAGACCTGCTCGACCGCCTTGCGCGTTGCGCAGTAGACGATGCCGCTTTCGCCGCGTTTCCGGCGGAGAATATCCATGAGGGCAGCATCACGGTTCTTTGGGCGGATGACCTCGAAGTAGAGGTTCGGACGGTCAAAGCCGGTCGTGACCGTCTCCGGGTTTTGCAGGCGCAATAGGCGGATGATATCTTGCCGGACGCGCTCGGTTGCGGTCGCGGTGAATGCGCCCATGACCGGGCGGGTGGGCAGCGAATCGACGAAATCCGCGATGCGCAGATACACCGGGCGGAAATCCTGCCCCCACTGGGAGACACAGTGCGCCTCGTCCACGGCAAGCAGAGAAATCGGCATGGATTGCGCCATCGTCTGAAACGAGGGCGTTTCGAGGCGCTCTGGGGCGACGTAGATGATTTTGTACGCGCCCTGCCGCGCGCGCTGCATGGCGAGATCCATCTGGCGGGGCGTCAGTGAGCTGTTGAGGTACGCAGCTGGAACGCCCGCGCTTTTGAGCGCCGCCACCTGATCCGCCATCAGCGAAATCAGCGGCGAAATGACAATCGAGACCCCCGGCAGCATCAGCGCCGGCACTTGATAGCACATGGATTTCCCCGCGCCCGTGGGCATCACGCCGAGTGCATCCCGGTGGTGCGTCAGCGCATTCACCATGACTTCCTGCCCCGGTCGGAACGCCTCATGCCCAAAGTACTTCCGCAGGGTTTCCTGTGCTTGCATCCGTTTTTTTCCTTTCTTATGGGAGGACGTGGGGAGGCGCCAGAGACTCTGCCTCTGGACTCCGGCAGGGCTCTGCCCTGCACCCGCGAAGGGTCTTCGACCCTCTCGACACCCTTTTCGCGATTGAGTTGGTGACACTCTCATACTGGTTCCGCGTGTTTATTGGGGGGACGCAAGGGGTGCTGCCCCTTGACTCCGCCAAAGGGTCTTCGACCCTCTGGACTCCCTTTCGCGCGATTCAGTTGGTGACAACTGCATACAATGCCCGCGTGTTTATTGGGGTGAACCTGCGGTTCAGAGATACTTCACCTTCACCGTCGGCGGAAGCATCTCCGGCACGTCCTGCCCCTTCGCCAGCACCAGCACCTCAATGCGGTACAGGCGCATCAGCTCCGGCAGCGTCAGCTTCTCCGTCTCCAATTCCAACACGCGGTCAACACACCGCAGCGCCAGCAGCGAACTTTTCCGCACATCCTGCGCACATCCGGTCAGCGCGACCGTCAGGTGTCCGCCCTCGTCCTTCGCGCGGGTCAGAAACGCAATCGCCTCGTGCGACAAATCCGCAAATTCCCCGATGACCATCACGCGGCGCATGATGCCGCCGGAAATGTGGCGCATGAGGGCGCTCTCGAAGCGCACCGCCAGTTCGCTCTGACGCACTTCGCTCGTCTTGTCGCGCGTCATGAGCGCCAGCGCCATGTCCTTCGCGCTGATTTCGCCCTTCACGACCGCGTTCACCGCCTTGGCAATCGGCATTTCCACCTGATAGCGCTCCATCAGCTGCATGGCGGCGGGCAGCGCGTTGATGCCCTCCACCGTGCCGACCTGCCGAACGGCTTCCTGCGGCGGAACACCCTGCCCGATGAGGATGCCGCAGCGGTTGTTGCGGCTGTGCATGGACGTCGCCGTCACGATGAGGTCGCCGATGCCCGCCAGTCCGCCGAACGTGTACTCCGCGCAGCCCATTTTCAGCCCCAGACGGCTGATTTCGGCAATGCCGCGCGTGATGAGGGCGGCGCGGGCGTTGTCGCCGTTGCCCAGCCCGCTGGAAATGCCGACGGCGAGCGCCTCGATGTTCTTCATCGCGCCGCACAGCTCTACGCCGAGCACGTCCGTGTTCGTATAGGTGCGCATACAGGTGTTCATGAACACGTCCTGCACCGTTTCCGCCACCTGCATGTCCGTGCAGGCGGATACGATGGAAGTCGGCATGTCGAGCGCGACTTCCTCCGCGTGGGTCGGGCCGGACAGCGCGACGAGCTTCACATGGTCATGCTGACCGTCCTTGCTCAATTCGTCGCGGATGACCTCGGTCATGGTCATGAGTGTGTCCGGCTCAATGCCCTTGGCAACATCCACGATAATCTGTCCGTCCGGGATGAACGGGCGCGCGCTTTCCGCCGTCTGCCGAATGGCGATAGACGGCACGGCGAAAAGCAGAATATCCTTGCCGCTTGCCACTGTCTGCAAATCGCAGGTGAAATGCACCGTTTCGGGGATGACCAGCCCCGGCAGCGCGGGATGCGTGCGCGTAGCAGACAGATTTTCGATTTCCTTCGGGAATTTTGACCACACGGTCACATCGTGCCCGTTGCGGTGCAGCAGCCGCGCCAGCGCAATGCCCCATGTGCCGGAACCAAGAATGCCAATTGTCGTCTGGTTATTCATGCGATGTTTCTCCTTCTGCTGGATGATGGACGTTCAGCTCGCGCATCAGCATCTCGTAAAACTCCCTCTGATCGCGCCGCAGCCGAATGAAATGCCCTTCGGGATTCAAGAAGCAGTGTTCGGACGAGCCGGTGAACACACGCGTTCCGTCCTGCTTCGTCATGTCGTAGCCAATCGTCAGCACGACGCCGTTGAACGCCTCCACGCGCACATCCACCGTGATGCGGTCGTCGAATGTCGTCGTCGCCAGATACTTGCAGTTCACCGCCGTCACGGGCGAAATCACCCCGCGGCGCTCCAGTTCCGCATACGGGAAGCCGAGCTGTTCCAGATACGCCACGCGCGCTTCCTCCATGAAGCGGATATAATTCGAGTGGTGCGTCACGCCCATGCGGTCGGTTTCATAATACTGCACCCGATGTGTTAATGCTTGCATTGCTTACCAATTCAGGCGGCATCCGTCCGCGGAGCAGCCCGTTTCCTCCTGATTTTCTTCCGCCGGAATCACGCCGCGCAGCACGTCCGTCATTTCCGGCAGCGTGTACGCCCGCAAGCGGATGCGCTGCCCGTTGACGAAGAGAATCGGCACGCCGCGCGGATGATAGGTGTCCAGCGTGTGCTGGATGGCGGCTTTCACGTCGTCCGCGTAGGTGTGGTTTTCGAGCGCCTGACGCATTTCGTCCGCATTCAGTCCGATGTCCGCCGCCAGCACGCACAGCACGTCAATCTGCCCGATGTCGCGCCCCTCGACCCAATACGCGTGGTAAACCCGGTCGCTCCACGCCTCGTGCTTGCCCGATTTTTCCGCCAGCACCGCCCCTTCAAACGCCAGATACGTCATTGGGCGCGGGCGGATTTCCGGCGGCAGCTGCATGTTCAGCCCGACCGCCTCCGCGGGTTCTTTCAGCCGCGCGAAATACGCCCGATGCTCCTCGTCGCAGATGTCGGTCGCCTCGCCGCCTTCGGGGGTCAGCGCATACGGATGCTCGATGATTTCCGCCTCTTGGTGCAGCGTTTTCAGCGCCGCGCGGAGGTTTTCCTTCGTCACAAGGCAGAACGGGCACACATAGTCTGTCAGAAAATCAATGGTCAGCATGGGGATTTCTCCTTTCGGGGGATCATCAGCCGTCGTCGTCGCGCCAGCACTCGTTTTTCGCGCTGCCATCGCGGTACGTCGGTTCATAGGGCGACATGTCCTCGTCGTCCTCATCGGGGGATACGCGGTCGCTGTCGTCAGGAATTTTGCGGATGCGCTCCATCTTCGCCGCCTCCTTGCGTTCTGCCTTCTATCATACCACTTTCGCGGGAGGACTGCAAGGGGAAAGAAAAAGCGCCTTGCCCCGGCGGGTGCGCGGAGAAAGGCGGAAAGAAATTTTGTCGCGGGTTAGTTGTTCAGCCAGTCGTTGGCGTCGGGGTAGGTGTAGGGGATGTTGTTGGTTTTGGCGTATTCTAAGGCGTAGGAGTTGCGAGGGACGGTGAGGGTGAGGTTGGAACAGTCACCGAACGCGTAGTCGCCAATGGAGGTAACGGAATTGGGGATGGAGACGGAGGTCAGGGAGTCGCAGTAGTAGAACGCGCGGTTGCCAATGGCGGTAACGGAATCGGGGATGGAGACGGAGGTCAGGGAGTCGCAGTAGGAGAATGCGCGGTCGCCAATGGAGGTAACGGAATCGGGGATGTTGACGGAGGTCAGAGAAGAGCAGGAGTAGAACGCCTCGTCGCCAATGGAGGTAACGGAATCGGGGATGGAGACGGAGGTCAGGGAGTCACAGTAGGAGAATGCGCTGTCGCCAATGGCGGTAACGGAATCGGGGATGGTGACGCTCGTCAGGGACTCGCAGAAGTAGAACGCGTTGTCACCAATGGAGGTAACGGAATCGGGGATGGAGACGGAGGTCAGGGAGTCGCAGTAGTAGAACGCGCTGTCGCCAATGGCGGTAATTCCCTGCGGAATGGTATAAGTTGAAGAACTGATGCCGGCAGGATAGGAAATCAAGGCTTTATCGGCTTTTCGGAACAAAACGCCATCAATGGTGGCAAAATACGGATGCTCAGGAGAAACAGAAATGCTTTTTAGTGCGGAACAGACTGTAAAAGGATTCGTACCAATTTGTTCAACGGAATCGGGGATAGTGATGCTCGTCAGGGAATCGCACAAGGAGAACGCGCAGTCACCGATGGAGGTAACGGAATCGGGGATGGTGACACGGGTCAGAAACTTGCAGTCGTAGAATGCGCTGCTTTCAATGGCGGTAATCCCCTGAGGAATGTTATAAGTTGTGTACTCCCTTCCTTTAGGATAAGAAATCAAACAGCTATCTGCTTTACGGAATAAAACGCCATCAATGGCAAAAAAGTACGGATGTTCAGAAGAAACGAAAATACTTTTTAGTGTGCTGCAGTATGCAAAAGGATTAACAGAAATTTTCGCAACGGAATCTGGGATGATGATGCTGATTAGAGAATTACACAGATAAAACGCTCTGTTATCAATGGAAGTAACCTTTTTTCCATTGAGCATATTGGGAATGGTGAGCTTTTCTGCTTTTCCATTGTACCCTGTAATCTCCACTGTTCCATCATCCAGCAGCGCATACTGGTAGTCGCGCTCATCCTCCGCCACCGCACCCGTCCAGCAGGCACACATCATCACAACAACCATCAGCAGAGCTACGAACCATTTCTTTTCCATTAGAACAACCTCCTTTATGCCATTATCATACACAACAAGCCTTCATTTGTCAATGCGATTCCATAAAAAGCCCCCAGCATATCCACGATACGAAAATATTTGTTCGTGTTCGCCTTGCATGTGCCGGACAAAATGTGCTATACTGTGTTCCTAAGCCAAGGAGGATTGCAACGATGAACGACCAAATCATCATTCGCGGCGCAAGAGAACATAACCTGCGCAATGTCAGCCTGACCGTCCCGCGCGACAAGCTCGTTGTGTTTACGGGGCTGTCCGGGTCGGGCAAAAGCTCGCTGGCGTTCGATACCATTTATGCCGAGGGACAGCGGCGCTATGTGGAAAGCCTGTCCAGCTATGCGCGGCAGTTTCTGGGGCAGATGGAGAAGCCCGATGTTGACCAGATTGACGGCCTGTCCCCCGCTATCTCCATTGACCAGAAGACCACCAGCCGCAATCCGCGCTCGACCGTCGGCACGGTGACGGAAATCCACGATTATCTGCGCCTGCTTTATGCGCGCGTGGGGCATCCGCACTGCCCGAAGTGCGGCAAGGAAATCCGCCAGCAGACCGTTGACCAGATGGTGGACGCAATCGTCGCCTACCCCGAAGGCACGAAGCTGATGGTGCTGTCGCCCGTCATCCGCGGCAAAAAGGGCGAACATGTCAAAGTGTTCGAGGAGGCGCGCAAGAGCGGTTTCGCGCGCGTGCGGGTGGACGGCGAGCTGTATCGGCTGGAAGAAGTGCCGGCGCTGGACAAAAAGAAGAAGCACTCGATTGAAATCGTCGTTGACCGCCTGATTGTCCGCCCCGGCAAGGAGTTCCAGAGCCGTCTGGCGGATTCCATCGAGACGGCGACGAAGCGCTCCGGTGGCTTGGTCATCATGGACATGATGGACAAGGGCGAACTGCTCTTCTCCATGAATTACGCCTGCCCGGACTGCGGCATCTCCATCGAGGAACTCAGCCCGCGCATGTTCTCCTTCAACAGCCCCTATGGCGCGTGTCCGGCGTGCAGCGGGCTGGGCTACCGCATGGTGGTAAGTACAGATATTCTGTTCCCGGATAAGTCGCTGTCTCTGCGGCAGGGCGGGCTGAACGCCATGGGCTTCGGTTCGGCGGATGGCGACGGCGTGACGGCGCAGTATTTCCAAGCCTTATGCGACAAGTACGGCTTCACGATGGATACGCCGATTCAGGAGATTCCCGAAGCGGGCATCCATGCCCTGCTCTACGGCACGGGCAGCGAGAAGCTGACCATGACCTATGACACGCCCAGCGGCAAGGGAACGTATTCCACGACGTTCGAGGGCGTGATTCCGGCCTTGGAGCGCCGCTATGAGGAAACAGGCAGTGAAGCCATGAAAGCCGCCTATGAAGAATACATGGCGGAAGAACCCTGCCCGGTCTGCCACGGCAAGCGCCTGAAGCCGGAAGCGCTGGCGGTCACGGTCGGCGGCAAGAATTTGTATGAGGTGTCCAGCCTGTCCATCACGGACGCGCGGGCGTTCTTTCAGTCGCTGGAACTGACGGAGAAGGAAAGCATGATTGCCGCGCAGATTTTGAAGGAAATCAACGCGCGCATGGGCTTTCTGGAGGACGTCGGGCTGGGTTACCTGACATTGGCGCGCGCGGCAGGGTCGCTGTCCGGCGGCGAGGCGCAGCGAATCCGGCTGGCGACGCAGATTGGCTCAGCGCTCATGGGCGTGCTGTATATTCTGGATGAGCCGTCAATCGGCCTGCATCAGCGCGACAACATGAAGCTCATTAACACCTTGAAGAAGATGCGCGACTTGGGCAACACGCTGATTGTCGTCGAGCACGACGAGGACACGATGTACGCGGCGGACTGGATTGTGGACGTCGGGCCGGGCGCGGGCATCCACGGCGGCAACATCGTCGCGGAAGGCACGGTGGAGGATATCAAGCGCAATCCGAACAGCATCACCGGGCAGTACCTGTCGGGCAAGAAGCGCATCGAGATTCCCGACGTGCGCCGTCAGCCGAAGGGCTTCCTGACCATCCGCGGCGCGAAGGAGCATAATCTCAAGAACATTGACGTGAAAGTGCCGCTTGGCTGCCTTTGCTGCGTGACGGGCGTGTCGGGGTCGGGCAAATCCAGCTTGGTGAACGAAATCCTCTACAAGCACTTGGCGAAGGTGCTGAACCGCGCGAAAACCCGTCCCGGCGCGTTTGGCAGCATGGAGGGCGTGGAGCAGCTGGACAAAATCATCTGCATTGATCAAAGCCCCATCGGGCGCACGCCCCGGTCGAATCCGGCGACGTACACCGGGCTGTTTGACCAGATTCGCAAGATCTTTGCCGCCTCCCCCGAAGCGAAGGCGCGCGGCTACAAGGAAAACCGCTTCTCCTTCAACGTCAAGGGCGGGCGGTGCGAAAACTGCTGCGGCGACGGGATGCTGAAAATCGAAATGCACTTCCTGCCGGATATTTTCGTGCCGTGCGACGTGTGCAAGGGCAAGCGCTACAACCGCGAGACGCTGGAAGTGACCTACAAGGGCAAGAATATCTCCGACGTGCTGGACATGAACATCGAGGAAGCCATCACGTTCTTCGAGAACCACGAGAGCATCCGCCGCAAGCTCGAAACGCTCTATGACGTCGGCTTGGGGTACATGAAGCTGGGGCAGGCATCGACGACCCTTTCCGGCGGCGAAGCGCAGCGCGTGAAGCTGGCGACGGAACTCAGCCGCCGCGCGACGGGCAAGACGCTCTATGTCTTGGACGAGCCGACGACCGGGCTGCACATGGCAGACGTGGACAAGCTCATCGGCGTTTTGCAGCGCCTGACTGAAACGGGCAACAGCGTGCTGGTGATCGAGCACAATCTGGATGTCATCAAGGTGGCGGACTACCTGATTGACCTCGGCCCGGAAGGCGGCGACAAAGGCGGCGAAATCGTCTGCGAAGGCACGCCGGAGGAAGTTGCCGCGTGCGAAAAGTCGTACACGGGGCAGTTCCTCAAGAAGATGCTGGGGAAACGCTGATTTCTGCCGCGCAATGCGGATGCCGTCAGCGCGAATCCGATTCCGAAGCGAATCACTATTTGAAAAATTGACGAGGCGGGTGTGCCTGCCATCAGCGGAGCGCACCCGCTTCCTGCTGCGCGAAAATGCAACATTCCCGGAAATATGTTGAAATTCATCGAAAAACGCGATATAATGGAACAAGTTAATCTGCCAGAAAGGGGTGAGCGGCTTGAAGAAACATGGAATCCGCGGCCTGCTGATACTGGCGCTGATTTGGGCGCTTATCGGCGCGGCATGGGCGGAGGAAATGCTGCCCGCCTCCATCCGCGAGGCGCAGTCCGCTGAAGAGGCAAGCGCGCTGCTCATCCAGTCTGATACCGGCGAACGTTTGGATGTCGTGAGCGGGCAAGTCCGCCTGATTGTCCAGACGCGGCGCGACGACATGTTCTGCGCTGATTACTGGCGTTCGGGCGAGGAAAAAGGCGAATTTGACCTAACTGCGAAGGAAAACCGTTACGGCGCGCCTTATGCCTACTACATCGGCACCATGTGCACGCGTGCGGTGTACTCGATGGCGCTGTCCTACCTTGGCGTGGATATGACCCCGGTGGATATGAGCGTCCTTGCCCAGCGGCGCACGCTGAATGAGCCGTACGACGAAATCACGGCGCTGGTGGATGGTTTGGCACGGCGTGGATTGACCGAAGCGACATTTGATGAAATGATGGCGCAGTATCTCAACGATGAGCGATATTCGCCGCTATATATATATATGAAGCGGACGAACGGTGTGGGCCATGCGCTGCTGATTGTGGGGTATAATGCGGAGCGGAAGCGGTTTGTGGCGGTTGATCCGTCGCCGCGCGGATTTCAGGGGGATACGGTGCGGACGTATGAATTGTCGTTTGCGCAGAATCGCCAGCGGGTGATGCGCTGTCCGTATGCGAAGGACTTGGAAGGCGCAAAGGTCTTGCAGGTGTATCAGTGGTATTGGATAGGGGAAGAAACAGAAAAAGAATAGGCGCGGCACAAAGGGGCTAAATACGCGGAAAAAGGATGGAGAAGAAGCCGTCTCCATCGCGCAGAGGGGTCAAAAGGGGAACTTCGCACGTCCGCAGACGCGCCCCCTAAGCCGCGCTATTACACCCTCGTTTGTCCTAAACACAGCCATGTAACCTTTTCTTCATGTTCCGCAACGTTCAAAGTAACCTCTTCCGCAAATTGTATTCAAATTGTACACACCTGTACTTCAACTGTTTTTTTTGCATTTTCCAGCCGAAAACAGCCTATTTTTTACATTCATCACTTTTCTTTTTCTCGTATCCGTGATAAAATAGAAGCGTGAATACTTCTTATTGTGCAGTCGGACGTCAGGCAGTAGCAATTTGAAAGTTCCGTCTCTCCTTGTGTTTGTTTTGTCGAATTCTCATTTCCATTTTTTTCTGCCGACTTTGAAGGAGGTTCTTCCCCGTGGATGATGCGAAACGCCCTGCGCCAGAAACCGTTAATTTCTCATCCTGCCGAGTTGTGAGCGTCCGCGCTGTACCCGCCGCAAGCCCGAACTTCGCGCCGGTGTACTGCCTGATGACGTCGGAGCGGGACCCCGTCCCCATACCACTCGCCACTTTACTCATACGGCGTGTGCGACGTGGTGTGGGTGGACACGACGCGACAACCCGTCTCCCTCCCAGGGCCAATGCCACAGTCGAC
>OJJP01000340.1_pt1 | contig 22745 bp, 19 predicted proteins | sample 1596261 | NCBI WGS metagenome assembly OJJP01 (sample SAMEA4350154, study PRJEB24818) | metagenome | biome: human; feature: gut; material: faeces | place: Denmark | collected 2013-09
CAGGATCAAACTCTTTCGTTTAATCCTTTATTCCTCAATCGAGTTTCCTCAACCAAGTTTCACTCATTCGGAATTACTGTCTTGTTTGCGTTGTTATTGTTCTGTATCGTTTTCAAGGTTCGTACCGATCTCGCAAGCGGCTTTGAGGCGGCTCGCGCAACCAGCTTTGTCAGTATACTACTTTTTCGCCCGCCCGTCAAGAGGTTTTTTGAAGGTTTTTGCGGTTTTTTGCGTTCTTTTGGGATTTCCGAACGATAAGCACATTCAGTCGGCATCATCGTTCGCCATTTAGCGAACCTTCGTCGCTGTTTCCTTTTAGTTTATTCGTCTGCATCATCCGCCGCCATCTTTTTGCCTGTTTTCACCGTCAGCGCACTCAAAAAAGCCCCTCCCCGATTGAGGAAGGAGCTTTTTTATGTAATCTGGAAATTACACAGTCGCCTTGGCGAGCTGCTTGGCCAGACGAGCCTTCTTACGATTGGCAGCATTCTTGTGCATAACGCCCTTCGACGCGGCCTTATCAATCGCGGAGGTGGTCACAACCAGCTGTGCATTCGCAGTCTGGGGATCAGCAGCAATCGCGGCCTCCAGCTTCTTGACAGAAGTGCGGACAGCGCTCTTGATCATACGGTTGCGCAGATTCTTCTTTTCGCTCACCTTGACGCGCTTCTTAGCGGACTTAATATTCGGCAACTTCGTTCACCTCCCGGTTCATACTGTTAATCGGCGGTTCACACCGCTCAATCTTAGGGTTCGAGTACGGCAGAAAACCGTGCGAAAACCAGCGCTGTTTATTGTAGCATGGTTTCCTGAAAAAATCAAGGCTTTTCAGAAAAAAATCTCTGTTTCTCGCACATTTTCTGCGGGAAGCGGCGCATCCCGCATTTCGTTTGCTGCGGAACACGCCGTTTCTTCCATTATTGTTTCATTTTCATCGCGCGCATGGCATTGAGAATCGCCAGCATTGCCACGCCGACATCCGCAAAGACCGCCAGCCACATGTTCGCAAAGCCGCAGATACCCAGCACCATCACCAGCAGTTTCACCGCAAGAGCAAAAATGATATTTTGATGCACAATCCGCATCGTCCGGCGCGCGTGGCGGACACCCTGCGCAATCTTCGCCGGATCGTCGTCCATCAGAACAATATCCGCCGCCTCGATTGCGGCATCCGCGCCGACGCCGCCCATCGCAATGCCGATATCCGCGCGGCGCAGCACAGGCGCATCGTTGATACCATCGCCCGTGAACGCCACGGTGTGGCCGTCGCCCAGCAAGCCTTCGAGCGCGCTTACTTTGTCCTCCGGCAGCAGCTCCGCGCGGTAGTCGGTCAGGCCGACCTTCTTGGCGATGTCCGCCGCGACTTCCTTGCGGTCGCCGGTCAGCATGACCAGCCGCTTCACACCCGCGGACTTCAAGGCTTCCATCGCGGATGCGCTGTTTTCCTTGATGACGTCGCTGATGACGAGCGCGCCGAGGTACTGCCCGCCGCGCGCAACATGCACCACCGTGCCGATTTCCGCCGGTTCAGCCGCCTTCACACCGATGGATTCCATCAGGCGCGCGTTGCCCGCGTACACCTGCTGGCCGTCCACCTTCGCCTGTACGCCGTGGCCCGCCGCTTCAGAAGCATCGCTGACGCGGTTCATGTCCACCGCGCGCCCCAGCGCCTCCTTAATTGAAATCGCAATCGGGTGATCGCTGAACGCCTCGGCATGAGCCGCAACGTCGAGCAGTTCGTCTTTCGTGACGCCTTTTGCCGGATGCACGCCCGTGACGGAGAACGTGCCTTTCGTCAGCGTACCCGTCTTGTCGAACACGACCGTATCCAGCCCCGCGAGGGTTTCCAGATACGTCGCGCCCTTGATGAGGATGCCCTTCTTCGACGCGCCGCCGATGCCGGAGAAGAACGTCAGCGGCACGGAGATAACCAGCGCACACGGGCAGGAGATAACAAGGAAGGTCAGGGCGGTGTAAATCCACTTCGTCCAGTTGCCGTCAAACAGGCTCGGAATAATCGCCAGCGCCAGCGCGAAGAAGCACACGGCAGGCGTGTAAATCCGGCTGAACTTGGTGATGAAGCGTTCCGTCTTTGCCTTCGCGTCGCCGGAGGATTCGACAAGCGCCAGAATCTTCGCGACGGTGGATTCGCCGTAACCGACCGTGACCTTGACTTTCAACACGCCGGACAGGTTGACGCAGCCGCTGAGGACTTGGTCGCCCTCCTTCACGTCGCGCGGGAGCGATTCGCCGGTCAGCGCCGTGGTATTCAGGCTCGAATTGCCCTCGATGACCACGCCGTCCAGCGGAATCTTCTCGCCGGGCTTGACGAGGATGATGTCGCCCACGCGCACCCGCTCTGGGCTGACGCGGCGGCTGTCGTTGCCTTCCACCAGATTCGCATAGTCTGGGCGAATGTCCATCAGCTTCGTGATGGATTCGCGGCTCTTGTCAACCGCCTTATCTTGGAAGTATTCGCCGATTTGGTACAGTACCATGACCGCGACGCCTTCCGCATATTCCGCGACGCACATTGCGCCGACGGACGCAACCGTCATCAGGAAGTTCTCGTCGAACACTTCGCCATGGCGGATGTTGCAGATGGCGCGCCACAGCACGTCGTAGCCCGCGACCAGATACGCCGCGATGAACACGACAATCGTCGCCCAGTGCGTTTCGCCCAGATTCGTCTTGCTGACCAGCCCCAGCGCCAGCAGCACAACCGCAGTCGCAACGCGAATCATCAGTTTCTTGCCCTTGTTCGCGCCGCCGTGTTCGTGACCATGTTCATGCGAGTGCTCGTGATGCTCGCGTTCGTCATGGTCATTATCATCATGATGATGATGCTCGTGACCGCAGCCGCATTCGCTGTCGTGATGATGCTGGTGATGCTCATGCTCGTCTTCATCATCGTCCTCGTGATGATGCCCGCCGCACGGGCAGACCGTTCCGGACGGCTGTTCCGCTTCATCGAAGAAAATCTCCGCGTCGGGTTCGATTTCCTTCATCTTCGCGTACGCCGCCTTGCGAACCTCCTCGAAGCGGTCGTCCGCCGCTTCCAGTGTGATTTTCTTCTGCACATAATTCACCGACGCACTCACCACACCGGGCAGCTTTTGCAGTGCGCGTTCCACCTTTGCCGCGCAGTTCGGGCAGTCAATGTCGATTTTCCACGTTTTCTTCATGGTTCCCGACGACCTTTCCGCTATTTATTCCGAATCACGCTGTTCGCCGGACGGCATTGTCCAGAGAACAAACATGTGAGCATTCGTTCATATGTGATAATACTCCTCTTCATGCCCATTGTCAAGAGGAAAAAGAAAATATTTTCCCCGAAAATGCGGAAAAGCGGCACCTGCTTTGCACAGATGCCGCTCTTGAGGAATTACTACTATTATAATACTATTTTCAAATGAGAATGTGCCGAGATGCGCCGCGAATTTTTCACGCTGACTAACGCGAGTGAAATGCAGCGTAGCAGCACTACGCTAAATGGAACGAGCGGACGTCAGCGGGGAAAAGGCGCAAGCAGATGGCGCAGGCGAATGCAGAAAGTAGTATCATTACACCTTGAAGTTGACCGCCTGATCGCCCTGTTCGCTCTTGCCGAAGACATAGTCGTTGCCCGGCAGCACCGCGTTCAGCAGGATGCCGACCAGAGACGCCACCGCCAGACCAGACAGGCTGATGGTCACCTGACCAACGGTGAACACAATCGCGCCCGCGTTGGAGAAGTTGATGCCCAGTGCAAGAGACATAATCACCGCCGCGATGATGACGTTGCGGCTCTTCGCGAAGTCCACCTGATTTTCAACCACATTGCGCACGCCGACCGCGGAAATCATGCCGTAGAGAATCAGCGACACGCCGCCGATGGTCGCCGCGGGCATGCAGTGAATCAGCTCCGCGAACTTCGGGCAGAAGGAGAATACGACTGCCAGCACTGCTGCCATGCGGACAACCGCCGGGTTGTAGACGCGGGTCAGCGCCAGCACGCCGGTGTTCTCGCCGTAAGTGGTGTTCGCCGGAGCGCCGAAGAGCGCCGCCATCGTCGTCGCCAGACCGTCGCCCAGCAGCGAACGGTGCAGACCCGGATCTGCGATGAAATTCTTGCCGACCGTCGAGGAGATAGCAGACATATCGCCAATGTGCTCCATCATCGTCGCCAGCGCAATCGGGGCAACGGTGATGATGCAGTTCAGCAGCAGCGTGCCGTCACAGCCGCCAAAGAGGGAGAACGCGGTATCCTTCCACTGGAAGGGCAGACCCAGCCAAGCCGCTTCCTTGACAGGGGTGAAGTCCACCTGACCCGTCACCGCCGCGACAGCGTAAGAACCGACCACGCCCAGCAGAATCGGGATAATCTTGAACATGCCCTTGCCCCAGATGTTGAACGCCACCACGATGACCACCGCCAGAATCGCGATGAGCCAGTTATTGGAGCAGTTGTTGATGGCGGAGTTCGCCAGAATCATGCCGATGCAGATGATGATGGGGCCGGTGACAATCGGCGGGAAGAAGCGCATGACCTTCTGCGCGCCGAAGATCTTGAACAGACCCGCGACAACAACGTAAATCAGACCCGCGACCGCCACGCCCACGCCAGCGTAGGGAATCCAGTTCATCGTGCCGTCCGCGAACTGCGGCATTGCCTTCACCGCCGCATAGCCGCCGAGGAACGCGAAGCTCGAACCGAGGAACGCAGGGACTTTGCCGCCCGTGATGAGGTGGAACAACAGCGTGCCCAGACCCGCAAAGAGCAGGGTTGCGCTGACAGACAGACCCGTCAAGGTCGGCACAAGCACAGTTGCGCCGAACATGGCGAACATGTGCTGGAAACCCAGCAGAGTGAACTTCGCCGGGGAAAGTTTCTGATTGGTCATGTGATTCCGTCCTTCCTCCATATATGCTGTTGTCAACCGCTTTCAAATGAAGGCGATTATTGCAAATCCGCTTGTGCGGAGTACAATCAAATTATCGGACACCCACGTTCCCCCAATAAACACGCGGAAGTTGTATGAAAAAGTCACCAACTCAATCGCGCGAAAGGGTCAAGGGAGGAACTCCCTTGTAGGGTCAAGGGGCAGCGCCCCTTGGGTCACCTATTCATCCGCCCGTCGTAGAGGGCAACGCCGTCGCCGCCGTCGATTTCTTCCATTTGAACGCCAATCTGCTCGTTGTTCGAGGTCGGGACGTTCTTGCCGACGAAGTCCGCGCGGATGGGTAGCTCGCGATGACCGCGGTCAATCAGCACTGCCAGGCAGATGCGTGCGGCACGGCCTTGGTCAAGAATCGCATCCATGGCGGCGCGAACCGTGCGTCCCGTGTGCAGCACATCGTCCACCAGCACAACCACCTTGCCCGTCACATCCACCGGCAGGTGCTTTTCCTGCACCTCAACGTTCAGCTGCGCCGGATCGCGGTCGTCGCGGTACATGGCAATATCCACTTCGCCCACCGGAATGCGCACATGCTCGTACTTCTCGATGATGTCCGACAAGCGCTGCGCCAGCGGCACCCCGCGGCGGCGGATGCCCACCAGCACCACGTTTTCCAGCGGCATCAGCTGCTCCATCATCTCGTGCGCCATGCGCGTCAGGGCGCGGTTCATCGCGTCGCCCGCCATCAGCTGGGCTTTCGGAATGCCTGCCTGCATGTTCATCATCGTCGGAATCCTCCTCTTTTTCCCTCTGCTGATTTTCCCCGCGTGCTTTGGGGCAAATCAGCGGTATTTTGCCAAAAAGAAAGCGCCTTTCCCGTCGGATGCCGCAGGAAAAGGCGCAATGTTTCGCATATTCAGTCTGACCGCGCGGTCGGGCGCAGGCAGCTCTGGTTCTGTCGGTTCGCTGCGTGCCTTTCCAGCCTCTCGTGCTGGGATTAAAGGATTGCTTTGAGTGCCGCGGGACAGTATAGCACACTTTGCCGTGCTTGTAAAGCGGAAATTTCGCACTTTTCCCCACTCCTCCGCAAAAAAATTCGCTTTTCTGCCCGCTGATGATGTCTGCTTTCGTTCACGCGCCATGATTTGCCGTGTCAAGCTGCGTAGGAGCGAAATTCGCCCTCTTGCAATTTGTATTGAAATGCTGTATAATATAGATGCAGAAAGTATATTCTTGTATTGACTATCAATGCAATTTAGGAGGTACTCTTATGGCAGAGCAAGTATTGGTTCAGGTGCGTGTCGATAAAAAGCTGAAGGAGGAAGTTTCGGAAATCTACGAAATGCTGGGTCTGGATTTGCCCACGGCATTTCGGATGTTCCTCGTCCGCAGCAAGCTGGAGCGCGGACTGCCGTTCACTACGAGGCTGCCCAAAGAAACCATCACCCGCCCGGAAGCACTGGATGCTTTGGACGCACTGTTCCAGCAGGCGTCTGGTGCGCCGGACATGACCCAGGACGAAATCAACGCAGAAATCGCAGCGGTTCGCGCCGCTCGGAAGGCGGTTAAGCAGTGAAGTGCTACGCCGTCGTGGATACGAACGTCATCGTGTCCGCCTTGATTACGAAGAACCCAGATTCCCCGCCGCGACAGGTGTTTCGCGCCATGCTGACGGGCGCCATCGTCCCGCTGTATCATCCCGATATTCTGGCAGAGTATGAGGAAGTGCTGTGTCGGAAGAAGTTCCATTTGCAGGTGGAAACCGTGCGGACAGTGGTGGATGCTATCCGTCAGTTCGGCATCGAGGTGCAGCCAAAACCGACGGGCGAAATCCTGATTGACATGGACGACCTTGTGTTCTATGAAGTCGCCATGGAGAAGCGGGACGACGGTGCTTATCTCGTCACAGGCAATCAGAAGCACTACCCCGTCCGGCATTTCATCGTCACCCCCGCCGAAATGGTGGAGATTCTGAAGAAGTAATCCCATTTCGCCCAAAAGGCGGGCAAAAAATCTCGCTCCCAAAAGGCGCGAAAGCTGAAAAAGTCCCCGGCAAAGCCTTGACAAAGCGAAGAAAATCCGATATACTGTAAAGGCTGTATTGTAGCACCCCGGCGGATGTCTGTCCTCCGGTTACGAAATTTGATTTGTAAGGAGTGTTGAACATGTTCCGTACCTACCAGCCCAAGAAGCGTCAGCGCAGCAAAGTGCACGGCTTCCGCGCGCGTATGGCCACCAAGAACGGTCGCCGCGTGCTCTCCGCCCGTCGTCGTCGCGGCCGCAAGTCCCTGACCGTCTGATTGAGAGAATTTTCTTTCAGGCTTATTCAGAGACGCTGAATGTGCCAGACGCCACAGGACAGCAGGATTGTCCAATGACAATCCGCGCTCCATTCGTGGATGAAGCGCGCCCGATGTACCCGCGAGGTACGCTTCCGGGCGCGCTTTTCCTTTACTTCGGGTTCATACTATTTCCGGATTCACCTGCGCCATCTGCTTGCGCATTCGCATCCGGAAACAGCATCATACGCCCATCATTCAATCGAGAACAGAGGACTGTAACCCAATGGAAAGACGCTATCGGCTGCAAAAAAACAAGGCGTTCCAATATGTTTACCATCGTGGACGGAGCGCCGCTTGTCGGGATTTGGTCATGCTCGTCGCCAAAGGTCGGGGCATGAAGGTCGGCTTTTCCGTCAGCAAAAAGGTTGGCAACGCTGTGACCCGCAATAAGGTCAAGCGCCGCCTGCGCGAATGCTTCCGGCCCTATCTGGGGGATGTGAAAAGCGGCCTGTACGTCGTCGTCGCCAGACCCTCAGCCGCTGCTGCCAGCTTTTCCTCGCTGCAAAAGGATGTGCGCTACCTGCTGAAAAAGCACGGTGCTCTTCCGACACAGCCGAAAAGCCCAGATGCGCCATGAAACGCGCCTTGCTCTGGGGGATTCAGTTCTACCGCAGCGCCATCAGCCCCTATAAGGGCGGCCCGCGCTGCCGCTATACGCCAACCTGCAGCCAGTACGCGCAAACCGCCATCGAGCGCTACGGGGCTGTCAAGGGTGCGCGGCTGGCGGCATGGCGCGTCCTGCGCTGCAATCCGTTCTCCAAAGGCGGCTATGATCCCGTTCCCGAAGACCCCTGTACCACATTAAGAAAGGAATGAACTCATGGGCATCAACGAATTTCTGAAGACCATACTGGAATGGATTTACGGCTTCGTGGGCAACTACGGCTGGGCGGTCGTGCTGTTCACGCTGCTGGTGCGTCTGATCGTCATGCCGTTCGACTACAAGAGCCGTGTCGGGATGCGCAAGATGCAGAAGATTGCCCCCATGCAGGCAAAACTCCAGAAGAAGTACGAAAAAGACCCGGACAAGATGAACAAAAAGCTGCAGGAGCTCTACCGCGAGCAGCGCGTCAATCCCCTTTCCTCCTGCCTGCCGATGCTGATCAGCCTCCCGATCCTCTTCGCGATGTTCACCGCCATGAGGATGGTCGCCAACGAGCATCTGGCGCAGCAGGCGTTCGACATCATCGCTTCGGGCAATCCGGCGCTGGATTCGTGGCTGTGGGTCAAGAACGTGTGGATGCCGGACTCCCCCTTCGCGGCGGCCTGGCCGAATCTTGATTCTCTGCGTCAAATCGCCACAAACGAATGGCTTGCCGTGTTCAACAAGCTGCCGCAGGAGACGCTCGCTCTGCTGGCGGATAAGGGTCTTGCGCTGACGGCTGAATCCTTTGCCGGCGATGCGCTGAACACAACGATTCAGACCATCTACACTACCATGGAGCAGCTGCCCGCTTATATGGAGCACGTCAAGTATTACAGCGACTTGGCCATTCCGCTGTTCAACATCCACATTTTCGTGAACTACAACGGCTATTTCATCCTGCCGATTCTCGCCGCCGGCGGTCAGTTCCTGATGACAAAGCTCACCGGCACGGCGCAGACCCCCGCCGCGGATGACGCGCAGGCCCAGCAGGCGCAGAACAGCATGAAGTTCATGAACTACTTCTTCCCCATCTTCACGCTGATTCTGTGCTTCAACTACAACGCGATTTTTGCCCTCTACTGGGTCGCCTCGAACGTGATTGCCATCGTGCAGACCAAGGGCATCAACATGTATCTTGACCGCAAGGAAGCCCTCGAAGCCGCCAACCCCAACAAGAATACCGGTTCGCTGAAGTAATACCTGTTCGTTGAAGTGATAGGAGAGCAATCATGAAAACCTACGAAGCTACTGGCAAAAACTACGAAGAGGCCCTGCAGAACGGTTTGACCGCCCTGCATGCCACCATCTCCGATGTCACCGTGGAAACGCTGGAAGAAGGCAGCAAAGGGCTGTTCGGGCTCTTCGGCTCGAAGCCCTGCAAGCTCCGCCTGACGCTCCATGAGGTGGAAGAGGAAGTCGAAGAAGACGATCCGCTGGCGGATTTGCTGTCCTCCGTGAAGGTGGAAGCACCCAAGCCCGCTGCCCAGCCCAAGCCGCAGCCGAAGCCCGCACAGCCCAAGTCCGTGCAGGAAAAGCCCGCCGAGGTGAAGGTCGAAGCCCCGGTGGAAGCACCCGCTGTGGAAGCTGCTCCCGCTGTGACGGATGCCGCCCCTGCTGCTGATGCCGCCGAGCGTCCCGCGCCCGTGCAGCGCAAGCGCAGCGACCGCCCGAAGAAGGACAAGCCGCGTCAGCCCAAGGCGGAGGGCGAATCCGCCCCGAAGCCGGAGCGCAAACCCCTTCCCCCGAAGGCACCCGCTGCCCCGCTGGAAAAGCCCGTCGTCACCATGATTCCCGACGAGCAGATTGACCCCGCCTCCCCCGTCGGTCAGGCGCAGAGCTTCCTCAAGGAGCTGACCCACCTGATGGGCGTTGACGTGACCGTCGCGATGGGCACGGACGCGGAGAACAACATCTTCGCGCAGATGACGGGCGACACGCTGGGCATCCTGATTGGCCGCCGCGGCGAGACGCTTGACGCCCTGCAATACCTGACGAGCCTGCGCATCAACAAGGGGCAGGATCACTACACCCGCGTCACGCTGGACACGGAGAACTACCGCGCCAAGCGCGAAGACACGCTGATTCGTCTGGCGAACCGCATGGCGAACCGCGCCGTCAAGACGGGCCGCAAGGTTTCTCTGGAGCCCATGAACCCCTACGAGCGCCGCGTGATTCACTCCGCGCTCCAGCCCAACGAGCTGGTGGACACCCACTCCGAGGGCGAAGAACCCAAGCGCCACATCGTCATCACCCTGCGGAAGTAATTCCTACGGACTGTCCTGCAAAACGGGACAGTCCTTTTTTTGCCCATGCACCCGAAAATTTTCCGTCACCGCGCAAAACCGCTTGCAAAACCGCCGCTTTTATGCTATACTATTTTGTGCTTGCCGGAATGGCGGAATGGCAGACGCGACGGACTCAAAATCCGTTGGCAGCGATGTCGTGTGGGTTCAAGTCCCACTTCCGGCACGACATGAAGAATCCGAATCTGACTTTCCAATTGGAAGCGGGTTCGGATTTTTTCTTGCCTTTCCATCTGGAAATACAGTCATCATCAGGAGGTCAATATGCTGACGCTGTATGAGCCAAAATATGAGGACTTGTGGTTTCGGCAAATGATGCTGGCGGATGAAGATACCATGTCTTACAATCACGCATGGGGCGGGACAATTCCCTTTGGGGAAGATAAATGGCGTGGCTGGTACGATTGCTGGATTGCTGACCCTGACGGCAAGCGGTATTACAGGTATCTCAAAAACGAAGATGGTCAGTTTGTTGGCGAAATTGCCTATCACTATGATGCCGAAATGCAGCAGGAAATAGCCAACGTCATGATTTATGCGAAATACAGAAGAAGAGGCTATGGCGGCGAAGCATTGGATTTGCTGTGTTCCGCGGCGAAAAGCAACGGCGTTTCCGTTCTGTACGATGATATTGCCATCGACAATCCGGCTGTCAGCCTTTTTCTGAAACACGGATTTGTGGAAGAATCCCGAACAGAAGAGATAATTCTCCTCAAAAAGGAACTGTGATTGGGTGTGTGCTTCCAGTCGCTCCATACAAAAGAGCCTTGCAGCGTGTGATGCTCCTGCAAGGCTCTTTTTGTTTTTTGGGGGATTTTCCGCTTATTTCCCCCTATGTTCCTCTTTCCACCTGATAATCTCCTCCAGCCGCTGCTTATACCGTCCCTCGTTCCCCTGCTCCGTCGGCTGATAGTAGCGCTTCCCCTGCAGCGAATCCGGCAGGCACGTCATCGCGGACAGCTTCTCCTGCGTGTCATGCGCGTACACGTAGCCCTTGCCATAGCCGAGGTTCTTCATCAAGCTGGTTTGCGCATTCCGGATTTGCAGCGGAACAGGCTCCGCGATTTGCTCCTGCGCATCCTTTTTCGCCGTCTCATACGCCACATACAGCGCGTTCGATTTCGGCGCCATCGCCATGTACACCACCGCCTGCGTCAGATGCACCGTGCATTCCGGCATCCCCAGAAAGTGACACGCCTGATACGCCGCGACTGCCGTTTCCAGCGCGCGCGAATCCGCCAGCCCGATGTCCTCGCTCGCGAACCGCACGACGCGCCGCGCGATATACAGCGGGTCTTCGCCGCTTTCCAGCATCCGTGCCAGCCAATAGACCGCCGCGTCCGGGTCGGAATTGCGCATGGACTTGTGCAGCGCGCTGATGAGGTCATAGTGCCCATCGCCCTTCTTATCGTAGAGCAGCGACCGCCGCGACGTACACTGCGCGACCGTCTCCGGCGTCACATGCGCAAGACCGTTTTCGTCCAAGTCGGCATTGAGGATGACCATTTCGAGCGTCGAAAGGGCGGTGCGCGCGTCGCCATTGGAAAAGACGGCAATCGCGCGCAGCAAATCCTCCGCCATGTCGATTTTCTGCCCGCCGAAGCCGCGTTCGTCCTGCAAGGCGCGGTGGAGCAGCCCCAGCACGTTCTCCTCCGTCAGCGCGTGCAGCACGAACACGCGGCAGCGCGACAGCAGGGCGCTGTTGACTTCGAAGGACGGGTTTTCGGTCGTCGCGCCGATGAGGATGATGCTCCCCTTCTCGACATAGGGCAGGAAAGCATCCTGCTGCGCCTTATTGAAGCGGTGGATTTCGTCCACGAACACAATCGTGCGGATGCCAAAATGCCGGTCGCTTTCCGCCTGCTCCATCACCTGCCGGATTTCCTTGATGCCGCTGGTGACGGCGGAGAAGTTGATGAAGTGGCTCTTGGTTTGATGGGCGATAATCTGCGCGAGCGTGGTTTTCCCCACGCCCGGCGGCCCCCAGAAAATCATGGAGGACACCAAATCGCCCTCAATCATGCGGCGCAGGACTTTGCCCTTGCCGATCAAGTGCTCCTGTCCGGCAAACTCATCGAGGTTCTGCGGACGAAGGCGCTCCGCCAGCGGCGCGGGGGGATTCGCGGCGGTCAGGAAGGTTTCCTGCGGCATTGCTCATCACTTTCCTTTTGGGTTTTCTGTGTTGATTTCTCTTTTGCAGCGGTGTTACCTTAAATTTTATTGTTGCAGAGGGTTTCGCCTCTGCGGAGGCGACAAGGGGGCTTTGCGGTCGCCCCCTTGACCCCTTCGCAGCACACGCCCATGTTTCTTGGTTATTTATGTTGCAGGGAGATTCGCACGCAGCGCGACTGATGCGCTCATTCGCCCCGTTTCGGCAGCAGAATCCAAACTTTCGGCATCAGCAGCACCAGCACGAACAGTACCTTGCAGAGCAATCCATAGGCGCCGCTTGCCTGCGCAATCGCGGGAACGCCCAGAATCGGCAGAAAGGCAAGCGCGAACAACACATCCCAGACAATTCCTGCAAGTTTCAGATTACCGTCATAGCCCGTGCGGAATTTCAGTATCGTCAGCACGGCAAAGGCAAGCAGCAGCACGCAGACGGGAATGCAGTACAGCGCGTCTGCATAGACCACGCCGTGTTCCGTGCTGAAATCCATGAAAATCAGAGCCGCCGCAGAGACGCAGAAGCACAGCAAGCCCACAATCGTCATCATCAGCTTATCAAGTGTTTTCATGTTTTTCTCCCTTCTTCTGCTTTTTCAGCATCGTCTCGATATTCTCATTGAGCTTCCCCAGCACCTTCACCGCTTCGGACAGCATCGCGTATTCGCCAAGCGTCGGGTCAACCAGCAGCAGCACGTCCGGGGCGGTGGTCGAGGGCATCAGGCGCTTGTCCGTCATCGCCATCGCGGGGATAAACGCCGCCTGATCGGGCATGTACTCCGCGTTCAGCTTCATCACGAGGAAGCCGCCGCGCTTGTAGGTCACCAGCGACACGCCAAGCTGATTCGCCAGCACGCGCACCTGCGCCACGTCCAGCAGCGTCTCCACCACCGGCGGCACTTCGCCGAAGCGGTCAAGCAGCTCGTCGGTGATGTCCTCGCGGTCTGCCTGCGTCGTCAGGCTTGCAATCCGCTTGTACATCTCCATCCGCTGTCGGTCGTCGTGTACATAGTCGTCCGGCAGATACGCATCCACCTTGATGTCCACGCGCGTTTCGAGGTGCGGCTTCGCGGGCGGCAGACCTTCCTGCTCCGCGCGCGCCTCCTGAAGCGTTTCCTCCATCAGCTTGCAGTACATGTCGTAGCCGACGGTCGCCAAATGCCCGTGCTGTTCCGGCCCCAGAATATTGCCCGCGCCGCGGATTTCAAGGTCGCGCATGGCGATACGGAAGCCCGCGCCGAACTCCGTGAACTCCCTGATGGCTTCCAGCCGCTTCTCCGCCGTCTCAGACAGACTCCGCTCCGGGCGGATGGTGAAGTACGCATACGCCTGACGATTGCTCCGCCCGACGCGCCCACGCAGCTGATAGAGCTGGCTCAGCCCGAAGCGATCCGCGTCAAAGACAATCAGCGTATTCGCCGTCGGCACGTCCAAGCCACTTTCGATGATGGTCGTGCAGAGCAGCACGTCGTAGCTGCCGCCGTAGAAGTCCATCATCACGTCCTCCAAGCCGTGTTCGCGCATCTGCCCGTGCGCCACGCCGATGCGCGCTTCCGGCACAAGCTGCTTCAAGCGCTCATAGAACGCGCCGATGGTCTGCACAGAGTTATAGAGGAAGTACACCTGTCCCCCGCGCGACACTTCGCGCAGAATCGCGTCGCGAATCACGCCGTCGTTGTAGTCAATCACGCGCGTCTGCACCGGCAGGCGTTCCTCCGGCGGCGTTTCCAGCACAGACATATCGCGGATGCCGACCATCGACATGTGCAGCGTGCGCGGAATCGGCGTGGCGGAGAGCGTCAGTACGTCCACCTGATGCTTCATGTTCTTGATGATTTCCTTGTGCTGCACGCCAAATCGCTGCTCCTCGTCCACAATCAGCAGACCGAGGTTCTTGAACTGCACGTCTTTGCCCAGAATGCGGTGCGTACCGACAAGGATGTCGATTTCGCCCTCCTTCACGCGGCGCAGAACGTCCTTGGTTTCCTTCGCCGTGCGGAAGCGGCTCAGCACGTCCACCTTGACCGGGAAGCCCTTGAAGCGCTTCAAGACCGTGTTGTAGTGCTGCTGCGCCAGAATCGTCGTCGGCGCCAGAATCGCAACCTGCTTGGAGTCCATCAGCGCCTTGAACGCTGCGCGCAGGCTGACCTCCGTCTTGCCGTAACCCACGTCGCCGCACAGCAGCCTGTCCATGTTGCGCGGCGACTCCATGTCCGCCGTAATTTCCTTCACGCTCTGCTCTTGATCCGGGGTCAGCTCGTAGGGGAACATGTCCTCAAACTCGCGCTGCCACGGCGTATCCGCGCTGAACGCAAAGCCCGTCTCCTGCGACCGCCGCGCGTAGAGTTTCACAAGGTCAAACGCCATCTTTTTCAGGCCCTCTTTGACCTTCGCCTTCTGCTTCTGCCAGTCGCCGCCGCCGAGCTTGTTCAGCTTCGGGGGATTCGCCGGATTGCCGATGTAGCGCTGCACGCGGCTGAGCGCCTCAATCGGCACATATAGCTTGTCGCTCCCCTGATATTGGATTTGCAGATAATCCCGGCGCGTGCCGCCGTTTTTCATCTGCGCTGTGCCAAGATAAATGCCGACGCCGTGTTCCTCATGCACCACGAAGTCGCCGGGCTTCAGGTCAGTGAACGCGGCAATCTTTTCACCCGCCGCCTGCCGCTTCTTCGCCTTGCGGTAGCCCGTACCGTACACGTCCGTGTCGCTGACGACAATCAGGCGCGCTTCTTCCCAGATGAAGCCGTGCGTCAGCGTGCCGGGCAGCACCTGCACACATTCCTCCGGCAGTTTGTCGATTTTCTCCGCGAACGACGCGGCAACATCGTGTTCTTCCAGCGCCGCCGCCAGACGCTGACCGCGCGCCACGCCGCCGCACAGCACCGCCACGCGGTAACCCTCGCGCAGCCAGCCGTCGCAGTCCTCCGCCAGCGGGCGAATCTGCGACGAATACCCTGCCACGCGCTGCACGCCAAGATCAGCGGCATCCTTGACCGCCACGCCTGCCATGCCCTCCAGAAATTCCGTCACAGCGACCGTCGCGTACCCCTGCACATGTCGCAGCAGCTCGTCCCAGTCCATCAGCAGGTTTTCCTGCTCCTTGACGGCTTCGTCGCGGCTCATCGCGCCTTCGAGATCCTCCGCGAAGCCCGCTCGGCGTTCTTCCGCGCGCTTCCTGAGCAGATTCGGGTCGCTCAGCACCACAATGTCCGGCTCAAACCAGTCCAGCACCGTGTAAGTATCGTCCGTCAGCACGGTCAGCCACGCCCGAATGCGCTTGAACGGCAGCCCCTCCGCCAGCATGTCCGCGTCCGCCATCAGTTGGGCGCGGCGGCGTTCCAGTTCCGCTTTGCGCGCGGCAGTCTGCTGCTTTTCGCGAATCTTCGGGGTGATGTTCTTATCGAAAAAGTCCGGCGCGTCCGCGTCATCCTCCGGCAGCGGCGGCAAATCCGAAAAGAGCGTCGAGCTCGCGGGCGTCAGGTCGCCCCCCTGCCGCTTGATGGCGTCCCGCATCCGCCGCGCTGCCTTTTCCGCCTCCGCCGTTGGAAGCAATACCTCCGTCGCGGGCGTGAGCGTGCATTTCTCCACCGAATCAAGGCTGCGCTGGCTGATGCAGTCAAATTCGCGGATGGAGTCCACCTCGTCGTCGAAGAACTCAATGCGCAAACTCTGGCTGCACGCAGGCGGATACACGTCGATAATGCCGCCGCGCAGGGCGCACTGCCCCTTGCCCTCCACCATGCTGACGCGCTCGTAGCCCATGGCGGTCAGGCGGCGGATGAGGTCATTCAGGTCGATTCGGTCGCCGGGAGCAAGGCGAATCGTCTCTTCGCGGAAGCGGTCGGCGCTGCCCATGCGCTGCAAGGCGGCATCCATACTCGTGCAGAGCAGGCGGATATCCCCCTCCTGCGCCCTTGCCAGCGCTTCCAGCCGCCGCCATGCGCTTTCGTGGCTCGACGCGCCGCGCGTAAGGTCGATTTCGCCGCCCGGCAGACACGCCACACCCGATTCCAGCAGCTGCTGGCCGTCCTCGGCGTCGTGCGCCGCTTTGAGGTCGTTGCCGGAAATCAGCAGGACTTTCCTGCCCGTATCGGCGCAGAGTTTTGACGCGATATACGCCGCCATCGTGTCCGGCAGCCCCGTCACGGCGATGGGCTGTTTGCTTTCCGTTGCTTTCAGCAGCTTGTCATACGCTTTCGACGCAATGCCGGATAATAATGCCTGATTCATATGCGCTCCTTGGGATGAGTCGTGGTACGAAAAATACGCCTGTGCTTACACGGTCTTATTGTATTCCTGCATGGCATGGTCAATACCGTTTTTGACCCAATCCTCCACGCAGTCCGCCGCGCGCTCGAACGCCTGCTGCATGGCGATTTGCTCTTCGCGGATGGTGTACTTGCTCAATACCCAGTCCGCCAAGTCCCAGCCATCGGGCTTTGCGCCCACGCCGACCCGCACGCGCGGGAAATTCTGCCCCGGCGTATGGGCGATGATGGAGCGCATTCCGTTATGCGTCCCGGCACTGCCGGATTTGCGGACGCGCAGGCGGCTGGCGGGCAAATCAATATCATCATAGATGATAAGCAGATTTTCCAGCGGCACTTTATACCAATTGAGCAGTTCGCTGACACACTCGCCGGACAGGTTCATGAACGTCTGCGGGGCGCAGAGGACAACGCGCTTGCCGTCCACATTCGTTTCGGTCAGCAGTCCCTTGCACTTGCTCTTGTTCAGTGTCACGCCCCACTTGCGGCAGAGCATTTCCAGCGTATCGAACCCCGCGTTATGGCGGGTATGGGCGTACTGTGTGCCCGGATTCCCCAGCCCAACGACAATCAGTGTTTCCTTTTCCATGGTGATTCCTCCAAAACAGGTCTTGGCGGAGAGGATATACACCCCCTCCGCTGACATCATATACCCCCAGAGGCTCTGCCTCTGCAAGGGAGTTCCTCCCTTGACCCTTTCGCGCGATTCAGTTGGCGACATCTGCATAATGTTTTCGCGTGTTTATGCAGGGATTTCGCTTTACTTTTTCAGTCTCTCCACTTCTTCCCGCACCATATCCTTCGTGCAGAAATTCAGCGGGGAGAAGCGACCGTCCAGCGCCTTTTCCAGCTTTGCAATCGCCGCTGCCTTGTCGCCCGCTTCCAAATCATAGCGCGATAGGAACCACAGCGTGTCAATCTGCGAATCCTTCTCCGCGTGCGCCTTCTCGAACCATTCCTTCGCCTTGTCCTTCTCGCCCGTCACGCGGTAATATGCCTGACCCAAGTTGTCCAGGCACACCGGGTCTTCGTCGTCATAGTCCACCGACTCCTGAATGAAGGCGAACATTTTGTCGATGCCCTCCTGCCATTCGCGGTCAATGTCCTCCTGCGTTTTGACCTTCGGCTGCTCTTCCGCTGCTTCGGTGGATGCTTCCGTGTCGAGCATTTCCGGCGCTTCGGCGGCTTTCTCCGGCGCAGCTTCCGCAACCGGCTTTGCGCCCGAATACTTCTCGACGTACATATATCCCAGCGTCTGATAGGTCAGACCAATCGGCGCGCGGTTGTGCTGCTTTTCCAGCAGGTGAATCGCCTTGTCCAGCTCGCCCTTCTTCATCAGGCACGCCGCATAATCCACAAAAAGCTGACTCTTCTGGTCGGGCGTGAGGTCAGGGCACTTCTGCGCCTTGATGAGCAGGGGCATCGCCTTGTCGTAGCTTCCCTCGCGAATCAGCAGAATCGCATAGCCCAGCATCGGGCGCGCGGACATCAGCCCCCTGTCGATAGCTTCCTCATAGAGCTTATTCGCCTGTTCCAGATCGCCTTTTCCGTGCGCGCGCATGGCCTGCTGCGCCTTGATGGTCGCCATGAATCCCATTGTCGTTTCTCCTTCAGCGGTTTTTGGCTGCCTTCTTTTTCAGGCGGTCATACCGATATTGTAGCGCATTTTGCTCCTCTTGTACAGAGGGCGGATCGAATAATGACGGCTCGGCGGACAGCGCCATCGCCCGCCGCGTCATGTCCAGCGCTGACTCGTAGTCCCGCTCGTAATGCTCGTAGTGCTTCGCCAGCTCGATGTAGGGCTTCGTTCCGCCCTCGTGCCGCGCAATCATTCCCAGCCAGACCTTTACCGCCTCGTCTCGCTCGCCGCCCCGGCGGTAGCTCTGCGCAAGACGCTCCTGCCCCTGCGCATGAAGATTGCCGCTCGTCAGCTGATAGCACTTCCGCGCTTCCGGCACATGCTGAAAGCGTTCCAGCGCCACGCCCATTGAGAACACATCCTCGTCGTGCCGCACGTTTTCCGGTGCGCGGTACATTTCCACCATCGCCGTCAGCAGCACGCATAGGCTCGCCACGTCCTGGGCGTTGTGTTCCAGCACGTCCGTCAACAGGTCAAAATTTTCCGTCTTGAGGTAGTCGAAGAAGCGCTGCGGCACCTGCGCGCCCGGCAAATCATCAAAGCGCGGAATGCCCAGCACCGCTTCTTCCAGCTTGCCCAGATTGCACCGCTGCAGGCGCAGTTTGAACACCCGCCGCGCAATGTGCAATAGATCAATGTGCGGTTTGTCAAGGCACGAATCATCCATACGGTTCATTAGGAAGCGATCGCGCAGCAGCGGCACGTCGAATGTCCGTCCGTTGAAGGTGCAGATTGCGTCGTAGCCCATCAGCGTATCCGCAATGGATTGCAGCAGAAACTTTTCCTCCGGATAATCGCGCATCACCAGCTGATGAATCTGGAATCCCGAATCCGTCAGGCAGCCCATGCCGACCTCGAACGCGACAGTCCCCGCGCCCATAAACCCGGTGGTTTCGGTGTCCAGATAGAGGATGTTCCGCGAGTCGAGATCGTCCGGCAGCGTTTCCTGCGTCATCAGGCGAAGGGCGGACAGGTCAAGGTCAAACGCGCCGGGAAATTCGGATAACTCGCGCATTTCCCGCCCGTGGTAGCAGTCCGTGAACTGCTTTTCCGACGCTTTCGGGGGCGATTTCGGCTTTTCAATCGCCTTGAGTTTGTCTCGCAGATTCATTCCGTCAGCGCCTCCAAGAGGGCGATGGCGGTCGCTTTGCCGTCCTCGCCGATTTCACCCACCGGCCCGACGCACCCCGGACAGCCCTGACGGCACGCGCAGTCCCGCACAACTTGCAGCGCCTGCTCCAGCAGGAGCTTTCGCATGGCATACGCCTTCTGCGCCAGCCCGATGCCGCCGGGGATGTTGTCGTACAGCAGCAGCGTCGGCTTGTCCGTCAGCGGGCTTTTCACCTGATAGACGATTGCAATGTCCTGCGGCGCGCACATCAGCGACAGCGGCGCAACAATCCGCAGCAGATTCGCCACACCCATCATGCCGTTTTTCAGCGTGTCGCTCTCGAACCGTGCCGCCAGCGTATCCGGCAGCGTCCACCACATGGCGGTTGTGTGCATTTCCGTCTCCGGCAGCCGCACATGCCCGAACCCCAGGGTTTCGTGCGTATCGAACCTAATCTTCTTGAACATCGTCACCAAGGTCGATACGCGGATTTCGCCCAGCGCCGTCAGCCCGCCGTCCTGCTCTTCCTCTTTTTCCTTGTCCAGCAGGGAGAGCGTCACATTCAAGTCCGCATCGGTGTAGTACCCCACGTCCACGCGGCGGATGAACGCTTTGCAGGCGTCGAAATCCAGCTTTTCCACCTGATACTGCTGCGCCTCGTGCATGTAAATTGCGTTTTCGTGCAGCAGCATCGGCACGGTGTAACGGTCCATTTCGCCGATGACGCGGTGGTTCGCCGGATCGGTCGTGTCGATGATGACGAAATTCTCCTCCGCCCGCGCCGACCGCAGGGAAATCTCGCTTGCCGGGAAATCCTCCGCCGACCAGTGATACCGCCCGCCGACGTGCCGCAGGATCCCCGCCTCATCGAGGTATTCCAGCAGTTCCGGCGCTCCGGGCGCATTCCCCAAGCCCTCGCCGTCCTCAAACGGCAGCTCAAACGCCGCGCACTTAAAGTGGTTGAGCAGAATATACAAATTATCCGGATTCAGCAGCGCGTTCTCCGGCGAGCGCTTCATCAGATAATCCGGGTGGGATACGATGTACTGGTCAAGCGCCGCCGAGGACGCGACGTAGAACACGATGGACGTTCCCTTTCGCCGCCCAGCACGCCCCGCCTGCTGCCATGCACTCGCGATTGTTCCCGGATAGCCGCACAGCACGCACGCATCCAGCGCGCCGATGTCGATGCCCAGCTCCAGCGCGTTCGTGGACACCACCGCGTCCACCCGTCCCGCGCGAAGCCCGCGTTCAATCTCTCGCCGCTCTGTCGGCAGATACCCGCCGCGATAGCCGCGCACCCGCCCGGCGTTCCCCAGCGGGTCGCGCACCATGTCCTTCAGGTACTTCGTCAGCACCTCAACCGCCAGCCGCGACCGCGCGAACGTAATCGCCTGAATCCCATTCTGCAGCAGCAGCCCCGCAATCCGCCGCGTTTCCTGCAGCACGCCCTTGCGGATGCCCAGCTGCCGATTGACCACCGGCGGATTGTAGAACACGAAGTGCCGCACGCCCATCGGCGCGCCGTTATCATCCACCAGGCTGACCTCGCGCCCCGTCAGCGTTTCCGCCAGTTCCTTCGGGTTCGCAATCGTCGCGCTGCACAGGATGAACTGCGGATGACTGCCGTAGAAATCGCACAAGCGCAGCAGCCGCCGCAGCACGTTCGCCAAATTCGACCCAAACACGCCGCGATAGGTATGAATTTCATCAATCACGATATACCGCAGGTTCTCAAACAGCTTGACCCACTTCGTGTGGTGCGGCAGAATCCCGCTGTGCAGCATATCCGGGTTCGTCACGACGATATGCCCCGCCTGCCGAACCGCCTTTCGCGCCGCGCCGGGCGTATCGCCGTCATAGGTATACGTCTTGATATCAACGCCCATCGCCTCAATCAGCTCATACAGCTCGCTGACCTGATCAGCAGACAGCGCTTTCGTCGGGAAGAGGTACAATGCCCGTGCGTCATCATTCTGCAAAATGGCAGACAGCACCGGCAGGTTATAGCACATCGTTTTGCCGGAGGCCGTCGGCGTGACAACCACAACATCCCGCCCCGCCAGCACCTCACGGATTGCGTGCGCCTGATGGCGATACAGCTGATGCACCCCGCGTTTTTCCAGCACAGGAAGCAGCCGCGGATCAAGAGAATCCGGGAACGGCTCATACACCGCCGGACGCGCCGGAAGGACATCCCAGCGGACAACGTTTTGCATAAACATAGGGTCACTGCGGAGGGATTCCGCCAGCTGGTCAACATTCATAGGAAGCACCTCCCGACAAGGATTGCATTTCCCCCTCATGATAGCAGATTTCTGTTCGCTTGTAAAGGCGAACAGGGGGAGGGCGAATAGTGGAAAAGAAAAAAGGATAAACACGCGGGCAAAGCAGGGGAAAAGCGACCAACTCAATCGCGCGGAGGGGTCAAGGGGCAATTGCCCCTTGCAGGGTGCAGGGACAGCGTCCCTGCTGGGGCTTGGGGCAACGCCCCAACTGTTACACCGTTAAACCTACTCAAAGAGAAAAGTCAAGCATGGCACCTTGGTCGCAGGCAGCGAAGCGTCCCTGCGCACAAACTCCCGCTCCCGCAGGAGCGGAATCCCCCAGCAACACAAAAAATCGACTATGAAAATGTGCATCCGAAGCAATCCAGAGGGCGACCGCAGACTTCGTCTGTTCTCACTGCCCTCTGGTCGCCTCCGCAGAGGCGAAACCCTCTGCAACACAAAAATCAACTTGCTTAAGCAAACATCATTGCCTTTTGCCCCCAAGGAGGATTTTCCCCATGCAAAAAATCCCCCGCCTGTCGCACAACAGACGGAGGAAATTGATGCAAACTCTACTTGAGAAGTGACGGAATCACCCTTGCGGACGATTACGCTTCCTCGTGGGTCTTGGGGAGCGCACGCATCACATTGCCGCTGCGCAGGCAGCGGGTGCAGACGTTCATACGCTTCGCAGAACCGTTGACCACCACGCGGACACTCTGCACGTTGGGCGCCCAGGTACGGTGGGTCTTACGGTTGGAGTGGCTGACGTTGTTGCCGTTCAGCGTACCCTTTTCGCAGATCTCGCAAAACTTACCCATGGAAATCCACCTCCTTGTTGGAGTATGCACACATCAAGCCTTGACAGTATATCATACTCTGCGGCAAAAAGCAAGGGGTTTCCTCAAAAATTCAGCATTTGGAAATCTGCGAGCATGGGATGGTGATTATCGGAGGGACGTGGGCAGCGCGGGTGGTCGGTCGCGCCCATTTGGCGCGACACAGCATAGATGTTGGAAAGAGCAGCTTGGGGGCGCTCCTGCGGGAGCGCAAAGTTACTGGCAGGGACGCTTCGCTGCCTGCACCTTTGTTGAGCGCGTTTGGCATACTGGTCACC